>ERZ1026901.185-NODE-185-length-56116-cov-6.660227_pt1 | contig 56116 bp, 46 predicted proteins | sample MGYA00380179_ERZ1026901 | MGnify/ENA primary metagenome ERZ1026901 (study PRJEB33269, sample SAMEA4719815) | human gut metagenome | biome: human-associated habitat; feature: organic feature; material: feces | place: Cameroon | collected 2013-10 ... | reverse complement strand
AATCGACAAATCAAAATTGCAATATCATCCGCATACGCATACCTGTCAACCCAATACCAGTTAATATTCGACTATTTCATGCAAAACTCATAGGAAGGATGTCACATATGCCTAAAATGACAGTTTATCACGGCGGCTACATGCCGGTGAGGGAACCGGAAATTCGGATCGGGAGAAATACGAAGGACTTTGGTCCTGGATTCTACTGTACAGTGATCAGGGAACAGGCGATTCGCTGGGCGAGAAGATATGATACAAAAATTGTCTCGGTATATGACGTGCGCCTGAATACAAAACTGAATATAAAAGAATTTCCTACGATGACAGAAGAATGGCTGGATTTTATTGTCGCATGCCGGAATGGACAACCTCATTCATACGATATCGTGATCGGAGCGATGGCGGATGATCAGATTTACAGCTACATTTCTGATTTTATTGACGGAAGTATCACCAGGGAACAGTTTTGGGTGTTGGCGAAGTTTAAATATCCAACACATCAGATCAATTTTTGTACCGAAGATGCCTTAAAGTGTTTGGAATATAGAGATTATGAGGTGATTCAATAATGCAGGAAACAGGGCGAGAACCGCAGAAAGACAACGATCTCTTTTTTACATGCAGTTTGATCGATTATATTGCCAGGAAGACAACAAACAAAAGAGCAGATGTTGTAAACGCATTAGGGAAAAAACGTCTGGAAAAGATTTATGATCTTGCGGATGTCTATCATTGTGATAACATAGACCGTGTCAGCGATGATTTCATTGCGGAGTCAGGTATCAAAAAAGGCAGTTTTGATAATGTAGGAGATTGTCAGTATACAATTCCGACTTACTGGGAAATTGGAAAAGTTTATAAAAGGCTGATCAAGAAGGTTGCGGAAAACGAAAAAATCAGTGTGATCGATGCACTGATGCAGGTTTATAATTCTTTTATCAGCCCGAAAATTGATGACTATAACAGCAGTGTTTACTATGAAAATCCATCGTACATTTTCGAAAGCTACAGAGAAAAGAAAATCTTGTAATGATTCAACCGGTCTGTGCACGTGCTGTACGGACGGTAATAAAAAAGTCATACACCCGAACAGGAGGTGTCATCATGACGAACTTTGATTTTTTAAAGGATGAACCAAAATTCAAAAGTTTTGCCGATACAGCGATCGCAGCGGAGCGGATTTTTTCCATTGATGAGTCTGCATCTGTTTTAAACTGCCGTCGGGCGATGGAATTTGCAATCAAGTGGATGTATTCGGTTGACAGCTCGCTGACGAAACCATGGGATGACAAGCTGGTCAGCCTGATGAGTGCGGAAGATTTCCGGGATCTTGTGGATAATGATTTATGGCAGCGGTTGGATTTTATCCGGAAAATGGGAAATACAGCGGCTCATACAGGAAAACGGGTATCGAAGGAGCAGGCGGCGCTGTGTCTGGAAAATCTGTTTGTTTTCATGGATTATGTAGCGTATTGCTACGCGGACCAATATACAGAACGGACATTTGATGAAAAACTGCTGGGTCAGACGGAGGCAAAACCCGCCTCTGTAAAGCCGCAGACACCGGAGATCGACCTGGAAACACTGATCAAAGAAAATCAGGCGTTAAAGGCAGAGCTGACGGCACGAAGAGAAGAGCAGCAGCCGACCTATGTGCCGAAACCGCTTGATATTTCGGAATATAAGACAAGAAAACTTTACATCGATGCCATGCTGGAGGATGCCGGTTGGATCGAGGGGAAAAACTGGCTGAATGAAGTGGAAATCCCGGGAATGCCGAATAAGAGCGAGACTGGATTTGCAGATTATGTTCTCTATGGGGATGATGGAAAGGCGCTTGCGATCATCGAGGCAAAGCGGACCTGTGTGGATGTGAGCAAGGGACGGCAGCAGGCGAAATTATACACGGATCTGATCGAAAAACAGCAGGGAAGAAGACCTGTGGTATTCCTGACAAATGGATTCGAAACGCGGATTTCGGATAACCAGTATCCGGAGCGGAAGGTTGCTTCCATCTATTCAAAGCGTGATCTGGAAAAACTGTTCAATCTGCAGTCCATGCGTACCGGCTTGACGAATATTTTTGTCGATAAAAAGATTGCCGGGCGCTATTATCAAGAGGCAGCGGTGAAAGCAGTCTGCGATAGCTTTGATCGGAAAAATCGCAGGAAAGCGCTACTTGTCATGGCAACCGGTTCCGGAAAGACGAGAACCGTGATCGCGCTTGTCAAAATCCTTCTGAATCATGGATGGATCAAAAATGTACTGTTTCTTGCAGACCGGAACAGCCTGGTAACACAGGCGAAAAGAAGTTTTGTCAATCTTCTGCCGGATTTTTCCGTCACGAATCTCTGCGAAGAGAAAGATAATTATGGCGCGCATTGTGTCTTTTCCACCTACCAGACGATGATGAACTGCATTGATATGGTTCAGGATGAAGATGGAAAATTGTTTACATGCGGACATTTTGACCTTGTGATCTGTGATGAGGCACATCGATCCATTTACAATAAATACCGGGATATTTTCAATTATTTTGATGCCCCGCTTGTCGGACTTACCGCAACTCCGAAGGATGAGATCGATAAGAATACATATGAAATCTTTGAATTGGAAAGTGGTGTGCCGACATATGGATATGAGCTGGCTCAGGCGGTAAAAGATGGTTATCTTGTGGATTTTATGTCGATCGAGACGAAGTTAAAATTTATTGAAAATGGGATTGTCTACGATGAACTTTCTGAGGAGGATAAGCAGGAGTACGAGGAGACTTTTGAGACAGAAGATGGAAATCTTCCGGAGCAGATCAATTCTTCGGCACTTAATGACTGGGTGTTTAATGAAGATACGATTCGTGAAGTCTTGAATATTTTGATGACAAATGGGCTTCGCGTGGATTATGGGAATAAGATCGGAAAGACGATCATTTTTGCGAAGAACCACCGGCATGCAGAGAAAATTCTTGAGGTGTTTGGAAAAGAATATCCACACTTGAAAGACTATGCAAAAGTGATTGATAATTATCTGAACTATGCGCAGAGTGCGATCGATGAATTTTCAGATCCAAAGAAAATGCCGCAGATCGCGATATCGGTTGATATGCTGGATACTGGAATTGATGTTCCGGAGGTCTTAAACCTTGTATTCTTCAAAAAAGTTATGAGTAAGGCAAAATTCTGGCAGATGATCGGACGCGGAACGAGACTTTGTCCGGGACTTATGGATGGTGCAGATAAGGACAAGTTTTATATCTTTGATTTTTGTGGGAATTTTGAATTTTTCCGGATGAACAAAGGAAAATCGACAGCGAATACGATTGCGGTTCAGGGGGCGATTTTTCAGCTGAAATTCGAAATGTCGTACAAGCTTCAGGATCTCGCATATCAGACAGAACAACTAAAAAAATTCCGCAGTTCGCTTATTGAAGATATGACCGGAAAGGTGCGCGAGCTGAATCGGGATAATTTTGCAGTCCGTCAGCATTTAAAATACGTGGAACTGTATTCATCAGGAGAGAACTATCAGGCGCTGACTTATGCGGATACTTTGGTAGCTCGGGATGAACTGGCACCGTTGATTGAACCGGAAAAAGATGATGCGCAGGCGCTCCGTTTTGATGCACTGATGTACGGAATTGAGCTGGCGTATCTGGCCGGAAAGAAATATTCCAGGGGGAAACATGATCTTATAAAACGAGCAGGGGGTCTTACAAAGGTTGCAAATATTCCGGAGATTACAAAACAGGCACCGTTGATTGAGCAGATCCTCCATACAGATTATCTGGATCGTGCGGATGTCAATGATTTTGAAAAAATACGGAAAAATCTGCGTGATCTCGTGAAGTACATTCCGAAAGAGTATATCATTTATGAGACGAATATGGATGATGAAGTTTTATCTACGGAGTGGAACGAATCGGAGCTCGAAAATGATGATCTGAAAAATTATAAGGCAAAGGCGGAGTTCTATATCCGGGAACATCAGAATGAATCAGTGATTGCGAAGCTAAAAGGAAATATCCCGCTGAATTCCGAAGATGTGAAGGAGCTGGAAAAGATCCTCTGGAGTGATCTCGGAACGAAGGCAGATTATGAGGCGGAGTACGGGGAAAAGCCACTCGGTGAGTTTGTACGGGGAATCGTCGGTCTCGATATGAATGCGGCGAAACAGGCGTTTTCAGAATATCTGGACAGCACCAACCTTGACAGCCGGCAGATCTATTTTGTGAACCAGATTGTGGAATATATTGTCCAGAATGGAATGATGAAGGATCTGTCTGTTCTTCAGGATTCTCCGTTTACAGATCAGGGAAGTATTGTGGATGTCTTCACAGATCTGTCTGTATGGATGGGGATCCGGAAGGTGATCGACCAGGTGAATGCGAATGCGGCGGCATAATGTTATTCCTCATGAAACAGTTTCCGCCGATCGACCTCTTTTATCTTGACAAGTAACCGTTCGGTTGCTATAATGCAAAGTAACCGAACGGTTACAAAAACAAGAAATCAGGTCATGACCGGAAAGACGGAAGAGCCAGACGCTAAGACGCAGTGCTGATTGAAAAATTCAATCTCGCATTGTGTCTTTTGTTTTTCAATGGGTTCACTCGCAAAGATTGCTGCATTCTGCCGATAGGGCGTTTTTGAGATCTATAACAAACATTTTTGTCGCAGATCAGCTTTTATCCGATCATGCTAACACAGTTCCCTCCGGGAATGCTCCGCGGAATACGCGGCGTACAAGCGGTCCTGCAACGAGGAGCTGGAACGGAAGAGCCATGATAAAGTTCTTCGGAATGTTTGTCAGCCAGATGATCAGGAGCAGATTGAAGTTTCCGCTCTTTACACATCCCTCAAGAGCTCCGTACATGGACATGATGATCACCATCGGAACGACCATGGAGCAGGAAACTGCGATCACTTTGTGTAATACCGGGCTTTCCGGCTTAACGAGAAAACGGAATGCGAATCCCTTTGCCGGGCCGGATACGACGAACCAGTCCATGCACATCGCAAACACGTAGGCGATCGGGAAACCGATCCATGCTTCGCGGATCGTGGTCAGGTTCAGAGCTCCCATGTGAAGGGTTACATTGTAGATGCTCATCCAGAGCACCATGGTAAAGCACATTAATACGGTGTAGATCAGACTTTCTCTTTTATTTCTTGGCATACTTTTTCTCCTTTTTGTGAAATTGTGTTTTTGGTTATTGTACGTGCCAGCGTACATATTCTTTTTCATGATCGGAAAAGCACATGGAATGGCTTTTCTGCCGGATGCGCTTCTCACTGCAAGGGGCAGAAAAAAGCAGCGAAGTCAACAAAACTCGTTGCGACTCCACTGCTTTTTGTGTGCATCTCACTGCGTTTCCAATCTCTATGTGAACGCAGTATACAATATTTTTCCGGACTTCGTAAGTCTTTTTTTTCAATATTTTCATTTTCGGAAACATGCACAAATTGTATACAATATTCTTATATGCTCTTATTCATATTCCCATATGGAGTTTCATGTAATGATTTCCTCACAGAATTTTCACATTTTTTTCGTTGACATTTAATGATGGATGTTTTATGATACTTAGCTAGCTAACAAATTAGTTTGCTAAGTATTTGCTAAGAATAAAATCAATGGAATACGGTCGGAGACGACAGGAACTCTAATTTTGGTTTCACATTTTCTTACGGTCAGAGCGGAGAATGGAAAGAAGCGCTGAAATATGAGGCAGACAAAGATGATAGCGATCACGCTCGGTGCGAGAATGAGCTGCGGCACATTCTTTTTTAAAGGGGGATTTTGATTTATGAAAGAAACTGTTGGCAGAAGTATCGGAATGCTGTCCAATTTGATCCGGAGGCATTTCAGTACCTTTTCTTTTCACGACACTCTGAGCCCCGCGCAGGGAAAAACGCTTCATTTTATTCTGGCGAGAAGCATGGACACGGATGTGTTCCAGAAAGATGTTGAGGAAGAATACAGCCTGCGGCCGCCGACGGCCACAAAAATCTTAAAGGATATGGAAAAGAATGGTCTGATCCGCCGGGAAACGGTTCCCTACGATGCGAGATTAAAGCGGATCGTTGTGACGGAAAAGGGACTCCAGTACCAGGGAATGATCCGGGAGAGTCTGGAGGAGACGGAACGAAGGCTGACCGAGGGGATCACGGAGGATGATCTCGCGACATTTTTCCGCGTCATCAGCCGGATGATCCGAAACATGTCCTGATACAGATTAGTCAGATAAGACTCCGCTCTCTTTCCGGCAGCGGGAGGCAGAAGACTTATCTGAAAGGAGAAAGTCCGTTATGAGGACAAAAGGGGGGAAGATACAGCCGGTTCTGCAAGGATACGGACTTGCTGTACCGAACCTTTTGAACTTTTATCATAACAAATCATAATATGGAAACGAGGTAAGATTCATGGTTAAAACACTTTTAAAAAGCGTGCGCCAGTATAAACGGGCATCCATCGAGACGCCCGTGTTCGTTGCCATGGAGGTCGTGCTGGAATGTACGATCCCGCTCATCATGTCAAAGCTCATCGATGACATGACGGGAACTTCCATGACGCCGATCTTAAAGTACGGCGTGCTTCTTCTGGTCCTTGCGACCATGTCCCTGTGTTTTGGAGTCCTCTCCGCAAGATCCGCGGCAACAGCCGGATGCGGACTTGCAAAGAACCTCCGGAGAGATCTCTATTTTAAAACCCAGGATTTCGCGTTTGCGGATATTGACAAGTTTTCATCGTCCTCTCTGGTCACGAGAATGACGACCGACGTCACAAACATCCAGAATGCGTATCAGATGCTCATCCGGATGGCAGTCCGTGCCCCGCTCATGATGATCTTCTCCGTGATCATGAGCATGAGTATCAATGTCCGGATGTCCTTCATCTTTCTGGCACTGATCCCGGTCCTCGCGATCGCGCTGTTCGGCATCTTTTTCTATGTACATCCGATCTTCAAGCGGATCTTTAAGAAGTATGATGCCTTAAACAATTCCGTCCAGGAAAACGTCGGCGGCATCCGTGTTGTAAAATCCTTCGTCCGTGAAGACTACGAGAAGGAAAAGTTCGGAAAAGCCGCAGAGGAAGTCCGGAAAGACTTCACGATGGCAGAGAAGATCCTCGCATTGAACAACCCGATCATGATGTTCTGCATCTATCTTGCGATGCTTTTAGTAAGCTTCTTTGGAGCGAAGCTCATCATCGGATCCGGCGGAACATCGCTCTCGACCGGTGAACTTTCCTCCCTGATCAGCTATGGCGTCCAGATCCTGTCTTCAATGATGATGCTGTCCATGGTATTTGTTATGTGCAGCATGGCGCAGGAATCCGGCGACCGTATCGCGGAGGTCCTGACACATGAGAGTGTCCTGAGATCTCCGGAAAACGGAGCGAAGGAAGTGAAGGATGGCAGCATCGAGTTTGATCATGTTTCCTTCCGCTATTCCGGAAAGAACAAGAAATATGCGCTCACGGACATCGATCTTGAGATCCCGTCCGGCGCTACGATCGGGATCATCGGAGGAACCGGTTCCTCCAAGACTTCCCTGATCCAGCTGATCCCGCGTCTCTATGACGTCTCGGAAGGTTCGGTCAAAGTCGGCGGACGCGATGTGAGAGAATATGATCTCCAGGCGCTCCGTGACGCGGTGGCCGTCGTTCTCCAGAAGAACGTCCTGTTCTCGGGAACGATCAAAGATAACCTCCGCTGGGGCAACAAGAACGCCACAGACGAGGAGCTGATCCATGCTTGCAAGCTTGCTCAGGCGGATGAGTTCGTCACCCAGTTCCCGGCTGGCTATGACACTTACATCGAGCAGGGCGGAACGAACGTCTCCGGCGGTCAGAAGCAGCGTCTCTGTATTGCGAGAGCTCTTTTAAAGAAGCCGAAGATCCTGATCCTCGACGATTCCACCTCTGCGGTCGACACAAAGACCGATGCCCTGATCCGTCAGGCATTTAAGAATGAGCTTCCGGATACCACGAAGATCATCATCGCCCAGCGTGTCTCCTCCGTGCAGGATGCGGACCGCATTCTCGTCATGGACGGCGGACGGATCGTGGAGTCCGGTACGCATGAAGAACTTCTCGCTTTAAACGGAATTTACCGGGAAGTCAATGATTCCCAGACAAAGAGCAAGGAGGCAGAGTGATATGGAAAAACAGAACAATAGGAAAAAAGGCACTTTCGGCCGCCTGCTCCGCTATATCTTCCAGAATTACAGGATCCATCTGATCGTGGTCATCTGCTGCATCATCGTCAGCGCGGCGGCTTCCGTTGTCCAGACGGTATTTTTACAGCGGCTGATCGATACCTGTATTCTTCCGGGCCTGAAATCGGGCATGGAAAGTGTGAAACAGCCGTTCATGCAGACGATCCTCTCCATGATCACGATCTACGCATTCGGTGTCGCCGCGGCGTTCACCTACACGCACCTCATGGCGATCGTGACACAGGGAACGTTAAAACATCTGCGTGTGGACATGTTCGACAAGATGCAGTCCCTGCCGATCAAATATTTTGATACACATGCACACGGCGATATCATGAGTACCTACACGAACGATACGGACGCGATCCGCCAGATGATCGGTCAGTCGCTTCCGATGGTATTCCAGGCATCTTTGACGATCACAGTCATGTTCCTCATGATGATCTACTACAGCGTGTGGATGACGATCCTGGTCTGCCTGTTCTCGGTGCTCATGCTGACGGTCACGAAGAAATTCGGCGGCGCGAGCTCCCGCTATATGATGGAGCAGCAGAAGTCGCTCGCGAAAGAGGAAGGTTTCATCGAGGAGATGATCCAGGGACAGAAGGTCGTAAAGGTGTTCTGTCATGAAGAAGAGTGCAAGAAGGATTTCGACAAGTTAAATGAGAAACTGTTCTCAGACGGAGAACTTGCAAACCGCTATGGTAACTCCCTGATGCCGATCTTAAACAATGTCGGCAACCTGATGTATGTGGTACTGGCGATCGTTGGCGGACTTCTCGTCTACTGCGGAGCGCCGAACTTAAGCCTCGGCGGAAACGGTGTCCTTACGATCGGTATCATCGTCTCGTTCCTCGGAATGGCAAGACAGCTTTCCCAGACGATCGGTCAGGCATCCATGCAGGTTTCCATGGTCGCAATGGGACTCGCAGGAGCTTCCAGAGTGTTCTCTCTGATCGATGAGGAGCCGGAGAAGGATGAGGGTTATGTAACGCTTGTCCGCGCGGAGTGGACTGCGGACGGAACCTTGAAGGAGACAAACGACAAGAACGGCATCTGGGCATGGAAACATCCGCACAAGGCGGACGGAACCGTCACCTACACCCCGTTAAAGGGCGATATCCGGTTGGAGGATGTTGATTTCGGCTACACACCGGAGAAGCTTGTTCTCCATGATATCACTCTTTATGCGAAACCTGGCCAGAAGATCGCGTTTGTAGGTGCGACCGGCGCCGGAAAGACGACGATCACGAACCTGATCAACCGTTTCTACGACATTCCGGACGGAAAGATCCGTTACGACGGCATCAACATCACGAAGATCAGAAAGCCGGATCTTAGAAGATCTCTCGGCGTCGTTTTACAGGATGTCAACCTGTTTACCGGCACGGTCATGGACAACATCCGCTATGGTCATCTGGACGCCACGGACGAGGAGTGTATGGCGGCAGCGAGACTGGCGAATGCCGATGACTTTATCCAGAGACTGCCGGAGGGCTACAATACGATGCTCACCGGAAATGGTGCGAGCCTTTCCCAGGGTCAGAGACAGCTCATCTCGATCGCGAGAGCAGCCGTTGCGGATCCGCCGGTCATGATCCTCGATGAGGCGACAAGCTCGATCGATACGAGAACGGAGGCACTCGTCCAGGAAGGTATGGACAACCTGATGATGGGACGTACCGTCTTTGTTATCGCGCACCGTCTTTCCACGGTCCGCAACAGTAAGGCGATCATGGTTCTCGACCACGGTCATATCATCGAGCGCGGCGACCATGAGACGCTGATCGCGCAGAAGGGCGTGTATTATCAGCTTTATACAGGTGCGTTTGAGCTGGAGTAATGGCTGCGGTCTGGTCATACAGTAATTTGTGAATATAACAAGTGAAAACACGCTTCGCGAGTTTCCCCTTGTTATTGCGACAGTCGACAAGGTCTCGCGCAAGCGTGGACTTTGGCTCGTTGTTCGCGTAAATACAAATCCCCCTCTAACTTCTGCAATGTGCCCGGAAATCCGGGTGTGCGGGCAGGAGTGGGAGGGGGATTTTTTATGCCGTCTGTTCTTTTTCTGTCAGAAATGATACAAATCGGAAATGACGGTCGAGGAGGTTTCCAATCAGACCGATCACTTTTCCCATGGTAAAGGCGGCAAGGATCGTTCCGATCCCGAGGCCTTTGATGTGACCGAGGAAGAGAAAGGTCAGGCCGGCAGTCACGGCGAGGCAGGTCACGTCGAAGGTGATCTTGACTCTGGAGTAGGGCACTTTGAGGATCTCAGCTGTTTCACGCGGGAACAGGTCTGTCGGGATGATCGGGAGTCCGCAGCGGTTGGAGAGTGCAATTCCGATGCAGAGGACGACATAGCTCACGATAAAGTAACAGATCTGATATCCGAGTCCCATTGGAAGACCGGAAAGGGCAGTTTTGTAGACATCCAGCATCTTGCTGAAGGCAAAGCCGACTACGAAGCTGAAGAGGTAGGTCGGAACGAATTTTTTTCGAAGGACCATCAGGACAGCCACGAGTGTGCCCTGAAAGATGTAGGTCCAGGTGCCGAGTGTCATTCGTGGGAATGATTCAGAGAAAGCGTATGGTACGCTGGAGATTGCCGAGATTCCGGCGCCGGAGTCAAGCATCAGGACTACGCCGAAGCTGTTGATGAGGACAACGATCAAGAGGGCAAGTTCACCTCGCCAGATCGGGCGGGTGTCATTTCGGTTTTTTGTGTTCATTTGTGTATGTCTCCTGTTAGTCGATGTTTCTGTGAAGTGCAGAACGGTTATTATTGTAGCGCGGGGGTGGGAAATGTGCAAGAGGGAGTTTTTTGCTGTCCTTTGCCCGAAAAAAGTTGCCGGAGACGGACTAACATCCGAAAAAGTGTAGGGAAGAGTGAACTGACGTCCGAAAAAATGTGGCATAGCATGACTTTAACGTCCACAAAAATGTAGAACAGAACGAATTTACGTCCGAAAAAATGTAATATAACGCAGATTTACATCCGCAAAAATGTTGATTTTCATGGAATTACGTCCGCAAAAATGTTATAATAGAATAAAACAGAACAGGAAGAGTATACTTTGGATACAGGAGGTTTCTATGGAAAGAGAATTATTTATTCAGCTTGAACGATGGATGAAAAAGCGAAACCGAAAACCATTGATCATACAAGGGGCAAGACAGGTCGGAAAAACATGGATCATGAAAGAGTTTGGTGCCCGGTTTTATGAAAATACTGTCTATATCAATTTCGATAATAACAAGGCAATGAAAGATGTATTTGAACTGGATTTTGATTTAAAACGGATTTTATCAGCCATTAAAATTGAATATGGAAAGAGTTTCCAGGCAGAAAACACGTTGCTTATTTTTGATGAGATTCAGGAAGCTCCGAAGGCATTGGCATCTTTAAAATATTTTTATGAGAATGCACCTCAATATTCGATTATTGCTGCCGGTTCATTGCTTGGAGTTGCGCTGCATCAGGGAACCTCTTTCCCGGTCGGCAAGGTGGATTTTTTAAAGTTATCTCCAATGAATTTCGGGGAATTTCTTCTGGCAGTTGGAGAAAATGGATTATATGACACTTTAAGATCGCAGGATTATGAATTGATCAATGCTTATGCAGGAAAATATACAGATCTGTTAAAAAAGTATTATTATGTAGGCGGGATGCCGGAGGCAGTTCAGACTTATATTGATACAGACGATCTGTACGAAGTCCGCGGGATCCAGAAGAATCTTCTGACATATTATGAGGAAGATTTTAGCAAACATGCACCAAAAGAAGTTGTCCCGCGGATCATGATGGTCTGGAACTCGATTCCATCCCAATTGGCGAAAGAAAATCGAAAATTTATGTATGGAGCATTGAGGGAAGGGGCAAGAGCAAAGGACTTTGAACTTGCAATTCAGTGGTTGGAAGATGCGGGGCTGATTTTAAAGAGTTACAGGGTCTCGAAACCGGATATTCCACTGATCGCATATATGGAAATGAACAGTTTTAAAATGTTTTTATTTGATGTAGGGCTCTTAGCTGCAAAAGCTGGCCTATCTGCAAGATTGTTGTTGGAAGGCAGCCAGATCTTTGAAGAATTTAAGGGAGCACTTACGGAACAGTATGTTGCACAGGAATTTCATGCGGCCGGATATCCACTTTACTATTATGCTACAGAACGTTCGACGGGTGAAATCGATTTTATGCTGCAGGGAGATTTTGAATGCGTCCCTGTTGAAGTAAAAGCGGAACAGAATCTCAGAGCAAAGAGTCTAAAGGCATTTTGCGAGAAATATCATCCTACGACAGCAATCCGAAGCAGCATGTCTAATTACAGAAAGGAAGATTGGCTGATCAATGTACCTCTTTATATGCTGGCAGATTATTTGAAAAATGAATTACATGTAAAATAATCGTATTGTCATGGATCGGGAGACTGGAAAATGCCCTCTCATGCTGCATCATGCCTGGAAACACAGGCAGGTGCAGAAGACGAGAGGGTGTTTTTTGCTGCTGAAATCATTTATTTTCCGTTAAAAACGATACAAAACAGTTCCTGAAATAAGGGGGACTGTGCCTGAAGGCTCACCGACGCTGGAAACTGGCGGGATTTTGCATTATTCCATGTAGGAGTACGGTTTTACCGGCGGCTGGTCTGCCTTGTGTTCCCCGATGATTTTTTCCATCCAGATCATGTCGTACCAGCGGTTGAATTTGTAGCCGCAGTTTTCGAAGGTTCCGCAGAGGTGGAAGCCGAGGTGTTCGTGGAACTGGGCACTGTTTTTGTTGAGATATTCGTCTTCTACTTTGGGGTAGCCGATGCAGGCATAAAGATTCAGAATGCCCATGGTTTTCAGGCGGTCGGCGAGGGCTTCGTAGAGTTTTCGGCCGAGACCGCATTTTTTGGCGTTATGGTCCAGGTAGATCGTGAGTTCGCAGGCCCAGTCGTAGGCGGCGCGGCCGACGAAGGGACCTGCATAGGAGTACCCTTCGATTTTTCCGTTTCGCTCGATCACGAGATATGGATATTTTTTCATGGTGTTGCGCATCCGGTTTTCGAATTCTTTGAGAGAGGGGACTTCGTATTCAAATGTGATCACGGTGTTTTCGACATAATAGGTATAGATTTCCAGGATACGTGGGGCATCTTCAAGTTTTGCATTTCGGATATTGATGGAATCCATGGGGGACCTCCTTTTTGAAAAAACTGCTGTAACAGGAGTTATTATAGCACCGGAAAAAGGAGATGAAAACAGGCGTTTTGTCGCGGAACGATATCCTGCAATCATCGTCGGAAAACGTTTTTACCCCGGAAGTCTTGTAAATGACCAACTGCGGCGTCTGGATGATCCGCCTGCCAAATAGAAAGAATTTTAAGCATATTTTGCAACTGCACCGGACATGCCAATTGACAACTCCCAAATGCCAGAGTTACAATAACTGTAATGCATAAAACCGCGGCTATCCATAACATATAGGACAGCCGCAGGTAAGGGGAACAAAATGGATTTTACAAGTTTATTTAATATGCAGGGCATGATGTTCTGCGTTCTGGCGCTCGGATGGTATCTGAGGAAAAAAGGGATGATCGATAAGAGTGGAAAGGCGCTTTTGAGCAATCTTGTCATGAACGTGACACTTCCTGCGAGTATCATCAAATCGTTCCAGATGGAATTCAGCATGGACATTTTAAAACTGACCCTGGAAGTGATCGTGATCTCATTTCTGATCCAGATCATCTCGAACGGGCTCAGCCGCGTCCTCTATCCGGGATGGAATGAAGAGAGCCGGAAGGTTCTTCAGTACGCGACGATCGTCTCGAATGCCGGGATCCTCGGAAATGCGATTGCGGAAGGAATCTTCGGAGACCTTGGGATCATGTACGCCGCAGTCTATACGATCCCGACGAGGATCTTCATGTGGTCGGTAGGACTCACTTACTTTACGGAGGCGCCGACGAAAAAAGAACTTGTGAAAAAGGTGCTGACCCATCCGTGCATCATCGCGATCTTTACCGGAATGGTGCTCCTCATCTCGCAGTTCCAGCTTCCGGGATTTGTAAACCAGACAGTCCGGACGATCGCCTGAGCCAATACGTTCTGCGCGATGCTGCTCATCGGATGCACACTGGCGGAGGTGCCGTTTAAAGAGGTGTTCTCAAAAGAAGTTTACTATTATACATTTATCCGCCTGTTCCTGATTCCGGTCATCGTCCTTGCAGGATGCCGGTTGTTCCGGATCGACTCGCTGATCACAGCGGTCTGCGTGATCCTCTCCGCGATGCCGGCGGCGAGCACGAGTGTAGTCCTTGCGGTCAAATATGGAAAAGACGACCGCCTGGCAACGAAGATCGTTGTCTTTTCCACGGTCGTCTCATTGATCACACTTCCGATCTGGTGTTATTTCCTGCAGTAGGAGATCCTGTGGGACTTTCAAGGTAATACCAGAGGTTCATTCGGATAAATTCGTACATACTGAGCCGGAAATCCCGTTCTTTATGCGGGATTCCGGCTATTTTTAATGCTTCCTTCATGACCGGATTCGAGTGAGTGCTCCCACAGAGACCGGACGCATGGTACAGGACGGCGAGAAAAATTTCGCTGGCGTCATGGTCAGAGAGACTGAAGCGGTCTGCCATAAGTCTGACGAAAGCATCTTTGCCGGTAAAATAACTTTTTTTAAAGCAGGCAAGCCGGCAGGCAGAGACATGGACCTCGATGATCGTGCAGAGGATATCGCTGTAGCGGAAATAGTCGCGGTGGTCGTTTAAGACATCCGCCCAACGGCCAGCCCACTCGTCCGGAGTCCATGTTTTCCCTTCCGGGAAAGCGGCGAAAAGATCATCAAAATAGGAGTGCATCTTATCGGAACAGATTTCCAGATAGATCTCTTCCTTTGTCGTCACGTATTTGTAGAGGTTTGCGCGTGTCCATGACAGCTTTCCTGCGATCGTGGACAGGGTGATCTCCTGGTAGGGGACGGAATTAAAAAGAGAGTCGGCAGCAGCCTTGATCTCTGCCATCCGGGCCTGTTTCTGTTCTTCACTTCTTGCGCGCACAAAGTCTGTCATGGGGTTCACCTCCTGTCAATTCCATGCTTTATTCAATAAATACACCATCATTATAATTGATTTCCAGGCACTTGACAAGGCATGTGGGGTATGCTAACATCAAAATTAGTTACAATATGTCACTTACGAAACAGGTGAAAACCGTGAGACTGGGACGCAAAATCCTGTTACAGTGCGCGGGCATGGAGTGCCCGTGTACTGTAACGGAAGATGCTTTCAGATCCCGGCCGGTGAATCGCGTGGGAAAAGGAGAAGCGGATGGATAAGATCAAGAAAAATTTTGGATTTGGCTGTATGCGTTTCCCGATGATCGGGGAAGAGGTGGACGAGAAACAGGTCTGTCAGATGGTCGATTATTTCCTGGAACAGGGATTCAATTACTTTGACACGGCGCGTGGCTATATCGGCGGAAAGAGCGAGCTTGCGATCAAAAACTGCCTGACGAGCCGTCACCCGAGAGAAAGCTATATTCTCACGGATAAGCTGACTGGAAATTTCTTCGAAAAAGAAGAGGATATCCGCCCGCTTTTTGAGTCCCAGCTGAAACGCTGCGGAGTGGAGTATTTTGACTTTTATCTGATGCATGCCCAGAATGTTGAAAAGTTTGAAAAGTTCAAGAAATGTCATGCGTATGAGACGGCACTGAAATTCAAGGAAGAGGGAAAGATCCGCCATTTTGGAATCTCGTTCCATGACCGTGCGGAGGTTCTTGACCAGATCCTTACTGAGTATCCGCAGGTAGAGGTGGTACAGCTCCAGTTCAACTATATCGACTATGATGACCCGGCGGTTCAGTCCGGAAAATGCTATGAAGTCTGCAGAAAGCACGGAAAACCGGTGATCGTCATGGAACCGGTCCGCGGCGGCAGTCTCGCAAATCTTCCGGATAATGCAAAAGCAGTATTTGACGAGCTCCACGGCGGAAGTCCGGCGACATATGCGATCCGCTATGCGGCGGGATTCCCGGGGATCATGATGGTCCTCTCCGGAATGAGCACGATCGACCAGATGAGGGAAAATCTGGACTTTATGAAAGACTTCAGGCCGCTTGACGAGAAAGAGACACAGGCCGTAGAGAAGGTATGTGAGATCATCCGGGGCAAAAAGCTGATTTCATGTACAGGATGCCGCTACTGTGTGGACGGCTGTCCGAAAAAGATCTTGATCCCGGATCTTTTCGCCTGCATGAATGCGAAGAAGATGTATCAGAACTGGAATTCTGACTATTATTATGAAATCCACACAAAGGAACATGGAAAGGCATCTGACTGTATCAAATGCGGAAAATGTGAGCAGATTTGTCCGCAGCAGCTGAAGATCCGCGCTCTGCTGTGTGATGTTGCGGCGGAATTTGAGAAGAAAGAGGCATAAAGGAGAATAACATGGGATTTCATGAACTGGAAGAAAATCTGATCGATATGGTGAAGGAGCAGCAGGCGAAGCTCGGGTTTCGCCCGGAGGTGATCCGGCTGTACTATCCGGTCTCGACGCTGAATCACTTTTTCGGGACAGATGATACCCCGGAACGGATGGAAGAGCGGCTTCAGGAGCTTGGAGTCCACACGAAGGATACGCTTGGAGCTGTTCAGGTGACCGCAAAAGGGGACCGGTTCTGTATTAAGATCCCGGAAGAGGGCAGTGTGTTCGTCCATGAACAGATGAAAGGACGGGAGTTTATCCAGGACCTTGTAGAACTTGTCGGGAGACATGGATGCAGCCTTGATGAGATCCGGGAGCTCTTCCTTAAATGGTCGGAACATGCCGTGTTTGAAGAAATTGAGGACGGCGATTTCGACTGGGCGTTCCACTTTGCGGATGGCATCCCGGATCGGTATTATTACTGTTTTAAGGATGAGGGATGCCATCTGATCTACCACCGGTTCCTGCCGGAGGATTATGAGGAGCTGCTGTAAATGGAGGACCGGTAATTTCATTGCCGATGGAGTTTACAATTCCAGCGTCGCTGCGATTTTTTTCAATGTCTCCGCAGACGCCCGGAGCTTTTCGGCTTCTTCCGCATTTAACGCGATTGGAACATGCGTCTCGATGCCGGTTAATCCCACGATGGCCGGCATGCTGAGGGAGATGCCGTCGATCCCGTACTCCCCGTGCATCATGGAGGAAACCGGGAGAATGGACCGCTCGTTGCGGATGATGCATTCGCAGATCCGTTTGACGCTCATGGCGATCCCGTAATAGGTTGCCTGTTTTTTGGAGATGATGTCATAAGCGCTGTTTTTTACGTCCTCCGCGATCCGGTCCATAGCGTGGTCATGGTCGAAATGGCCGCGCATCTCGCAGAAGGTGTTTAACGGGATCCCGGAGACGTTGGTGCTGCTCCATGCGGCGATCTCGCTGTCTCCGTGCTCTCCGATGATGAAGGAATGGACGCTGCGGCTGTCGACGCCGAGATGTTCCCCGAGGGCGTATTTTAACCGCGCCGTGTCGAGCACGGTTCCGGAACCGATGACGCGGTTTTCCGGGAATCCGGAGAGCTTTAACGCCGCGTAGGTCAGGATGTCGACCGGATTGGACACGATGAGGAGGATTCCCTCAAAGCCGCGCTTTGCGATCTCAGGGATGATCGTTTTGTAGATTGCGACATTTTTGTGGACCAGGTCCAGACGCGTCTCATTCGGTTTCTGGTTCGCTCCGGCGGTGACGATGATGATCGCGGAATCGGCGATGTCATCGTAAGTTCCGGCATAGATCTTCATCTGACCGGCAAACGGGATTCCGTGGGCGATGTCCTTCGCCTCCCCATCGGCTTTGTCGTGGTTGACGTCCAAAAGGACGAGTTCGGAAAAGAGGCGGCTCTGCATCAGGGTGAATGCGGTGGCAGATCCGACGAAGCCGCATCCGATGACGGCTGCTTTTCTTGGGTTGATGGTCTGTTTCATAAAGGATCCCTCCTGTTAGCTCAGAATCGTGCGGAGATGTTCCGCGTGGAAGATGGTTTCAGTTTTTCCTTCCTGCATGTTCAGTATAGTATAACCGGAAATGAAAAACCGTTGTATTTACAACGAAAAAACCAGAAAATTCCAGAAAAACCGGAACTCTTTATGTAACAGCGACGTTCTGTTCTGATTTTTCTTATTTCTGCTTTTTCTTCGGATTTTCCGGAAACCATCCTTTCTTTACCCGCTCTTCCTGCTCAAATAATTCCTTGATGCTCCAGATGCAGGTGATCCCGAAAACAGCGATCAGCACGCTGATGATCATATTTGAGATCAGGAGAGAGGCGAGCAGGGAAAAAATCCCGATCCCCGCGAACACAGGCCAGACCTGTTTTCCAAAGTAATATTCTGTCTTGATGACGATCACATGAAAACTGCCGATCAGAAGAAACGTTCCGATCGCAGCGATCAGTCCAGTCCAGTTCATAAAAATTCCTTTCTGTGAATCCTTGTTTTATTATGGTCAGCGTAGAACTACTGAACAGTTATGATCTAATGTTCATAGCTTCCCGTTGTGATCGTATACTCGCCTTCGCCCTGGACAAACACGGTGCCGTCGGTTCCGATAATCGAAACGCTCTTTCCGTCCGCACCCGTGATGGAACCTTTGCAGATCAGGGAGGAGACTGTGCTGTTTCCGGTTACGGTCCATGCGGAGAGGGCATCGATCGTTACGTCACAGGTCCCGTTTCCGCCGTCGCCGGCATTTGTCTCATCCTGAAGAATCGAGCCGGTCAGGATCGTTCCGTTCGTGAGGTTCAGCTTCAGATTGCTGATGCTGTCCCAGAGGATCGCACCGCTCATTTCCTGCTCATCTGCGGTGAAGGTGCAGTCAGCGCCGTTCTTTCCGCTCTCGCCCCAGCCGCGCTTGTTGGCATTGCCGGTACACTTTAAGAAAAAGTCATTGGATGGAGAGTAGGTGATGTCCACATGTTTCAGATAGAAGGAACTCTCAGTGTTTGTCGTGTAGAACAGACCGCCGTTTAAGGAAGTCAGGCTGCCGCCCTCCATCGAAAAGTTACTCTCGCCGACCTCGGAATCGCCGGACATGCTCTGGTAGAGGATCACGGTCCAGTCGCAGTCATTCTGCTCATTTTCCGGGATGTTTCCGGAGAGCGTGCAGTTTTTGAGGGACAGGGAGTTTAAACCTTCGATGCAGACCGCCTCGGAATTTTCCGCGGAGAGCGCTGCATCGCTGACGGTAATGTCCGCAGTACAGTAGACAGCCGGGGAACCGGTTCCCTTTGACGTGTAGGTTCCACCGTTTATGGTCATGGTCCCGCCGCCGCGGTCGCTCCGGATCGCTGCGGAAGATTCGCCGTTTGTCTCAACAGTGAGGTTGGAAGCGGTGAGAGTTCCGCCGCCGGCGACGTGGATCCCTCCGGAGGTGTCCTGCTTTGTGGTGATCGTGGTGTCGGATACGGAGACATTGCCGTTGCCGTAGCTGAAGACGCCTGCACCGCCTTTCGCGTCGGTGGTGATCGTGCCGCCGGTGAGTGTCAGGGCTCCGTCTGTGGCAAGGGCAGCGGCGCCGGTGCCGTAGAAGCTGGAGTTGTCGCCGCCGGTGCTGTCGGTGGAGGTGCGGTCGATCGTGAAGTTATTTAAAGTGACAGACGCACCGCTGGTCACAAGAACTGCACTTTCATCCTTTCCGGTGGAAACGTAGGTCTGATCGCTTTCCTCTTTATCTTCAGAAAAGCTGGAGACAGCATCGTAGGATTCAGGTGCGGAATTCTGTCCGCCCGGACCTCCCGGGCCGCCTTCTCCGTCTGGAGGAGTCTGTTTTCCGTCCATATTTCCCGGAGTACCATCCGGCGGATTTCCTGGCCTGTCAGAATTTTCTCCCGGAGCTCCATCCGGTTTATCAGCCGGAGCGGAATCGGAAGTTTCTGTCACCTGTGCGGTAGTATCAGCGGCGGGATCAGCGGCTTTCTGTCCGCATCCGCCGACCATAAGGGTCCCTGCAAGAAGCATGCAGAGGAGTGCCTGTTTTTTCATGAGAATCAGATCCTTTCTGGAATGAAGTATATAAAGAAGTATACGAATTAAGTTTGTTAAAACTGTGAAATACACAGACTTTTCACATGGCGGAATTTGCCGAGTGTTCATGAGATGGCGATGCGTGCCTGCACGAAGCAATCGGTTATCAAGGACAAACGCATCCGACGCGAGAAGATGTCAGGGTTCCGGTCTCGTCAATGTCTCGAGAGCTCCCAGAACGCCACCGCACTCGCCGCTGCGACATTTAAGGAGTCAACGCCATGCGCCATCGGGATCATGACCGTGTAGTCACAGCCATCGATCGTGGCGGAGGCGAGACCGTCGCCCTCTGTTCCGAGGATCACTGCGAGCTTTTCTTCTGAGAGAAGTCCGGGATCATCGATGGAGACGGAATCTTCCTTTAATGCCATGGCGGCAGTCTTGTATCCCATGGCTTTGAGGTGTGTAAGTCCGCCTGCGGAGAGATCGGCCTCTTTCGGAAAATAAGTCCACGGGATCTGGAAAACGGTTCCCATGCTGACTCTGGCGGCTCTCCGGTAAAACGGGTCACTGCAGCCGGAGGAGAGCAGGACGGCGTCCATGCCGAGCGCTGCGGCTGAGCGGAAGATGGCGCCGATATTTGTTGGATTTACAACATTTTCGAGCACGGCAATCCGGTGCTTTCCCTTACAGATCTCCTCCACAGAAGGCATCAGCTTCCGTTTCATGGCGCAGAGAAGTCCGCGTGTCAGTGCGAAGCCGGTGAGATTTGTGAGAAGAGAGGCAGCTGCGGTATAAACGGGAAGGTCCGGGTAATCGGAAAAAAGTTCCGGGATCCATGGATCCGTCTGCCGGTCCTCGATCAGGACGGAGACAGGTTCGTATCCGGCATTCAGGGCGCGGCGGATCACATTCGGGCTTTCCGCAATGAAGATCCCGGGGGCCGGTTCGTTGATATGATAAAGCTGGGACTCGGAATAGCGGGAAAAGAGGTCGAGTTCCGGCAGATTAAGGTCGGTGATCGTTATGATTGCTGGCATAAAATCTCCTTTTCGGCTCAGTCTGTTTCTTCTTTTAAGCAGATCAGGTCTTTGATCCATTTTACATCATGTTTATCGAAAATACGGCGGTTGTTGCTGTCACGTTTTACGTTGGCAGATACCGAAAGCCATTGACCGGTTGTTACAATCGGAATATATAATCGGTAGTATCAACCGGATTATAGCATGAGAGACCCGAAAAGACAAGGACCGGTTCGGCAGGCCGCTGGTTCCTGTCCGCGCATTGCGCAAACATGTGTTATGATATTCGGGCTGAATCTCCTGCTTGCAGGAATCATGAAAGGACGAAAAAGAGCAAAATGAAACAGAACAGAGTGAAACAGATCAGTATAGTCATGGCGGCCGCAGATGTCGTGGATAAGGGACTGTCTGTTTCGAGAAACAACGTTCCGAAGGCGCAGGAAATACCTTCACTTGACAAGCAGGTACCTGCATGATACGATTATATTAGTTACAACGTGTCACTTAAACGACGAATGTCCGTGAATGGCGGATATTCCCTGGTCCTGCGGGGAGGAAAAAGATGGATTTTTTCAGAAAAAGCACGGTAAAGAAAAATGCGGATCAGAAAGGAAATCTGACGGAAGGACCGATCGCGAAGAGGCTTTTTACGTTTATGATCCCGATCTTTCTCGGTCAGCTTCTGCAGCAGCTCTACAACATGGCGGACGCCTGGGTTGTCGGGAACTATGCGAGCAATGATGCATTCGCGGCGGTCAGCCTGTCCGGAAATGTGACGATGTCGGTGATCACGCTCTTCGGCGGGATCGCGATTGGCGGCGGAGTCGTGATCTCAAAATACTTTGGAGCACAGGACGAGGAGAACCTGCGGCGGGCAGTCCACACGAACTTCCTTCTTGGAATCGTGTTTTCCATCCTCGCGACGATCATCGGTCAGGTGTTTGTCCCGATCCTGCTTGGCTGGCTTCACACGCCGGACAGCGTAATGACGGAGGCGCGACTGTACTTTGGAATCTATTTTGCCGGCGTCTCCACGGTCATCATGTACAACATCTGCATGAACATCATGCGGGCGGTCGGGGACAGCGTGCATCCACTCTATTACCTGATCTTTTCCTCCGTGGTGAACATGATCCTGGATCTCATTTTTGTCGCCGGATTCAAATGGAGCGCAGCCGGAGCCGCGGTTGCGACCGTGATCGCGCAGGGACTCAGCGTTCTTTTATGCCTGTCACGTATGGTAAAGGACGGCGGGGCGGCGACGATCCATTGGAAGGAACTGCGCTTCCATAAAGAAATGATCCGCCAGGTCATCGTCCAGGGACTTCCGACGGGTCTCCAGAACTCGGTCATCAGCATCGGAAATCTCGTCGTCCAGTCAAATATCAATACATTCGGCGCATTCGCGATCTCCGGACAGGGTGCCTTTGCGAAGCTTGAGGGGATCGCGTTTCTCCCGATCATGAGCATGTCCATGGCGCTCACGACCTTTGTGAGCCAGAATCTTGGAGCCGGGAGAGCAGACCGGGCAAAAAAAGGCTCCGCCATCGGCCTTGCGTTCGGCATGGTGATGGCAGAGCTTGTGGGAATCTGTCTTTTTATCTGGATCCCGATCCTTCTTAGGATCTTTGTCGATGCACCGGAAGCGATCCGCTTCGGAACGATCCATGGAAGAACGGTTGCACTGTTCTTTTTCCTTTTGGCATTTTCCAACTGCGCGTCCGGCGTTCTCCGCGGAGCCGGAAAATCAGTGGTCCCGATGTTCACGATGCTCATCTGCTGGTGCGGGATCCGCGTTCTCTACGTGACGATTGCACTCCGGATCATTCCGGTATTCCGGACGATCTCATCGGCTTACCCGCTGACATGGAGCTTAAGCTCGATCATTTTTATCGTATTCTTGCTTCGGATGGACTGGGAAAAGCATATTTAAATCTCTTTTCCGCGTTCATTGATCACAAGTGCCATAAATTCTAACGGCTCATCAAACGGATTTTTGATGGCATGGCTCTGACCAACCTCGATCACACAGACATCGCCCGGGTGGATCTCGGTCTCTGTGTGGTCGTTGTCCTCAAAGATCCCCTTTCCTTTGATCACATAGTACGGCTCGGTATTTTCTACATGCTGGTGGAAACCGATGCTGCCGTGCGGCGGGATGATCACGTGTGCGTACATGGATGCATGCCCCATGAGCTCGTCCTTGCTTAAAAGATGATGGATCTCGACGGTGCCTTCACCGCCTCTTAAATTCGGTACAAATGCGACTTCTGTTTTTCTGACCATAGTGGAAACCTCCCTAAAATATTTCAATGAAAATCTGCCGGGCAGCCATCTTTGCGGGATTGGTCTGCCTAAAATATTGACAAATTTATTATACTGCATATTTAGAAAAAGAAAAATCTGATTTTTTATTTTTCGCAACCCGGCAATATGTTTATATATGCCTGAATAGTATGAGTGCTGCAGATGTTCTTGTGTTTTCCATTTGGGTGTAAAATATGAGAAAATATATTTTTGCATTTAAAATCAAAATGCTGGGATACAAGAGAAAAATACCAGGAATGCCCCCTGAGTGAACGAGATTCAGGGGGCATTTTGGCGGTGATTTGAGACAGATGATCGGCTTACCCAAGTGTATGGAAGAAATCCACCGTCTTATTCACTTTCTTCATCAGATGATCAAACTTCTCCGGTGTCAGGGACTGGGCGCCATCACAGAGGGCTTTTTCAGGATTGTTGTGGACCTCGATCATGAGACCGTCAGCTCCGGCTGCGATCGCTGCCATAGCGAGCGGCTCGACCATGAAACGGATCCCGGCTGCATGGCTCGGGTCGATGATGACCGGAAGATGAGTTTTCTTCTTTAACATCGGAACAGCGGAGATATCGAGCGTATTTCTGTAGGAAGTCTCGAAAGTACGGATCCCGCGCTCACAGAGGATGACCTTTTCATTTCCACCTGCCATGATGTACTCGGCACTCATCAAAAGCTCGTCCAGAGTGTTGGCAAGTCCGCGCTTTAAGAGAATCGGCTTGTCGATCTTTCCAAGAACCTTTAAGAGCTCGAAGTTCTGCATATTTCTCGCACCGACCTGGATGACATCCACATCATCAAAGAGTGGGAGATGCTCAGCGCTCATGATCTCTGTGACGACCGGGAGACCTGTGGCTTTTTTTGCCTCGAGGAGAAGATCAAGACCGTGCTCATGAAGCCCCTGGAATGCGTACGGGGAAGTTCTCGGCTTGAAAGCACCGCCGCGGAGAAGAGTAGCGCCGGAGCGTTTCACATCCTCAGCGACCTCTGTGATCTGTTCCTTCGTCTCGATCGAACACGGTCCGGCGATCACCTGGAAATTGCCGCCGCCGATCTTTCTGCCGCAGATATCGATCACGGTGTCATCCGGGTGCATGGAGCGGTTAGCCTTTTTGTACGGCTCGCGGATCCGGCGGACATCCTCAACGACATCGTTGGCGCGCAGCCAGTCCTCATGGATCATACTCGTATCACCGATCAGTCCGATCAGGGAAGCTTCGGTTCCCTCGGAGAGATGAAGCTTGAAGCCCTGGTTGACAAGTTCGGTCTTTAAAGATTCTACTTTCTGTTTATTGGCGTCTTTCTTTAAGATAATGATCATGATTGTTTTCTCCTTTTTCTGTTAAAATAAAAAATCCGGTGTCTGCTGCAATCGCAAACACCGGCTCCACGTTTTCGTTACGTTTCCTCAGGCCCTTTGACCTTCGATCGGAGAGGGTTGTTTTTTGCAGCAGAAACAGTCCGCGCCGTAATAATAGCCCGGAAAATAATAAAAAGAATAGGATGCAAAAAGATTCATCATCTGGTTCTTCATATCTGCTGTTCTCCTCTCTGAAGATTGACCGCCGGATCGATTCTTTCCGGCTGCTGAAGTTATCATAGCGCTGCCAGACGCATTTGTCAATAGAAAAATTCAATAAGTTGAAGTTTTACGCTTTTATGTGATAAAATACACAAAAGAATGAAATAATAAAGGCTAAAAAATAAAGAAGAGCAGAAGAATGATCAGAGCAAAAAAGATCCAGACAGCAGTGGGGATAGAAGACTAGTTGTGAATTTGTAAGTACGATACAAGGACGTAAGAGGTCAGGATTACAGAAGACGCGAATATCACGAAAAATCCCCGGCGCAGCCATGTGCTCATGACTATGCCGGGGATTTCCAGGCGATCAAAATCTCTATACCCTATTCCAATGACACCGTATTCGCAATGATCTCCACGCACCGCTCGATCCCGAGAGTACCGCTGTTTAAGCAGAGATCATAATTCTTCGGCTTGCCCCACTCATTGCCGCTGTAGTACTGATAGTAGTCGCGGCGCTTCGCGTCGATGGCACGGATCCGGCTTTCCAGCTTCTTCACATCCTCATCCGGTTCCTTTTCAAGCGCCAGGATGCGCTCCACACGCTTTTTGAGACCGGAGGAGATAAATACCCGGAAAGCATCCTCAACGATCACGTCAGAACATCTTCCGATAATGACACAAGGTCCCTCGTTCGCAAGCTGGCGGATGATCTTCGACTGGATCACAAAAAGCTGATCGGAAACCGGGATCTCATAGGCAGGAGAGAAAGGATCGACCGTTGCGAGATCATCATAGTTGATCCGCTTCTGTCTGGCGATCACCTCATCGTTTGCGTGAAAAAGATCCTCAGAGATATTGCTGTCCTCGGCCGCCATAGCGATCAGTTCCTTATCGTAAACAGGAATCCCAAATTTCTTTGCGAGGCAGACGCCGATCTCGCGTCCGCCGCTGCCGAATTCACGGCTGATAGTGATGACTTTGCTCATAATATCTTCCTCCCCTGTACAAGTTGCTATTATCCTTAATTCTGCACAGTTTCAGTGCTGTCTGTAAAGAGTATACCATAAAATCGCCAAAAAGTTACACAAAATTTTCCAGTTTATAGAACTGTAAGAAAATATAAAACAGGCTCAACGCGTCCCGCTTTCGCCACTATGATTCAACATAAAAAAATTACGGCCCACGCAACGCGCAGACCGTAACAATAGATCCCTTCAATTACTCACTCAGATAAGCTTTCTTCACCTGATCATTATTCATCATATCCTTCGCATCCCCACTCAAAACGATCTTCCCCGTCTCAAGCACATACGCCTTATTCGCGATCGAAAGCGCTTTCTTCGCATTCTGCTCGACCAGGAGAACCGTCACACCATCGCGGTTGATACTCTGGATAATGTCAAACACCTCGTTCACATAGATCGGAGACAGACCCATCGACGGCTCGTCAAGAACGATCAGCTTCGGGTGGCTCATGAGGGCGCGGCCCATGGCGAGCATCTGCTGCTCACCGCCGGAGAGAGTACCGGCCGGCTGGTTCACACGCTCCTTCAGACGTGGGAAACGCTTGTAGATCATGTTCAACGTCGCTTCCATCTCCGCCTTGTCCTTTCTCGTATAAGCGCCAAGCTTTAAATTCTGGAGAACGGAGAGCGTGGAGAACACGCGGCGCCCCTCCGGAACATGGGCGATGCCCATGCTGACAAGCTTGTAGCCCGGGACTCTTGTGATATCGGTTCCCTCATAGATGATATGTCCGGAACGGGCACTTAAAAGTCCTGTTACCGTGTGCAGCGTAGTCGTCTTACCGGCACCGTTGGCACCGATCAGAGCAACGATCTCTCCCTGGTTTACATCGAAGGAGATTCCCTTTAAAGCCTGGATCACGCCATAATAGACTTCCAGATCTCTTACTTCCAGCATTGCCATAATCTGTTTCTCCTCCTATTCATCACCGAGATATGCCTTGATAACATCCGGATTTCTCAAAACTTCCTGCGTAGGACCTGTGCAGAGAACCTGACCGAAGTTTAACACGGTGAGGCGCTCACAAATGCCGCTGACAAGTTTCATATCGTGTTCGATCAGGAGAATGGTCATTCCGAAATGGTCGCGGACGAAGCGGATTGTCTCCATCAGCTCCGCGGTCTCGTTCGGGTTCATGCCGGCCGCCGGCTCATCGAGAAGAAGAAGCTTCGGCTCCGTTGCGAGCGCGCGGGCGATCTCAAGCTTTCTCTGTTTACCGTAAGGAAGGTTGGATGCCTTGAAATCACACTCGTTGTCGAGCCCGAACACCTTTAAGAGCTCCATGGCTTCCTCATCCATCTCTTTTTCGACCTTATAATAGCGCGGGAGACGGAGAATTCCCTCGATTGTGGAGTAGGTGCGGTGATTGTGAAGTCCTGCCTTTACATTGTCAAGAACGGAGAGGTCCTTGAACAGACGGATGTTCTGGAAAGTACGGGCAATTCCGGCCTTGTTGATGTCGGTCGTCGACTTTCCGGTAAGGTTCTGACCGTCTAAGAGGATCGTTCCCGTATCCGGCTTATAAACACCGGTCAGAAGGTTGAAGATCGTGGTCTTGCCGGCACCGTTCGGTCCGATGAGGCCGTAGAGCTGGCCCTTTTCGATATTGATCGCAAAATTGTTGACAGCCTTTAAGCCGCCGAAGGAGATGCTCAGTCCCTTTACACTTAACATGTCTGACATTTTAAGCTTCCCCCTTTCCGGAATGTGTGGTATGTGATGCAAATCCGCCGAAGATCCGTTTGCGGAGCGTAATGAACTGCGGTGCGGAGTTGAAGAGCATCGCAAGGATCAGGACGATCGCGTAGATCAGCATACGGTAGTTGTTTAAGCCTCTTAAAAGCTCCGGGAGCAGATAGAGGATGACGGTGGAGATCACCGATCCGCGGATGCTTCCGATTCCGCCGAGAACGACGTATACAAGGATCATGATGGACATGTTGTAGCCGAAGTTCTTCGGGAGAGCAGTCAGTGTGGTCAGGTTGTGGGCGTAGAGAACGCCGGCAACGCCTGCTAAAGCTGCGGAGATGCTGAATGCGAGCAGCTTATATTTCGTGATGTTGATTCCGATGGACTCAGCAGCGATGCGGTTGTCACGGATGGACATGATCGCGCGGCCCGTTCTGGAATTTACAAGGTTCATGACGATCACGAGAGTGATCAGGACCAGGATGATACCGATCGTAAAGGTTGCGGCCTGCGGAGTTCCGGTGATTCCCTGCGGTCCCTTGATGAGGACTTCACCGCCGTCTTTTAAGCCGAGGGACATGGAGTCCTTAAAGGAAATGTGGAAACCATCTGCGTCCCGTCCAAGGAATATGGCGTTGATGAGGTTCTTGATGATCTCACCGAATGCCAGGGTAACGATCGCGAGATAGTCACCGCGCAGACGTAAAACCGGGATACCGATTAGGATACCGCAGACAGCTGCAACGGCAGCGCCGATAAAAATCGCGATCACAAGGCTTACAGTCGGATTTAAGGTTCCCTTCATGCATTTGGAGAAGAGGGCACCGGCGAATGCACCGACGCACATGAATCCCGCATGTCCAAGGCTTAATTCACCGAGGATTCCGACGGTAAGGTTTAAGGATACTGCCATGATCACATAGATACAGAACGGGACGAGAAGTCCCTTTAAAAGGCTGGATACATGTCCGGTGTTCATGAGGATCTCCATGATGAGCCAGGCAGCGGCCACCATTCCGAGGGTGATCATATTGTTGACGAATGTTTTCTTTTTTGCTGTACTTTTCATGTCGATCACCTACACTTTCTCGTTCAGTTTCTTGCCCAGGATACCGGTCGGACGTACTAAAAGGACGATGATCAGTACGGAGAACACGATCGCATCGGAAAGCTGGGAAGAGATATATGCTTTTGACAGGATCTCAATAATTCCGAGCAGGACTCCGCCGATCAGGGCGCCCGGGATGGAACCGATCCCGCCGAAAACTGCGGCTACGAAAGCCTTGATACCAGGCATGGATCCTGTGTACGGGGTCAGGGACGGGTAAGCGGAGCAGAGCAGCACGCCTGCGATCGCAGCGAGAGCAGAACCGATCGCGAATGTTAAGGCGATCGTACCGTTTACGTTTACACCCATTAAGGTTGCAGCGCCGCGGTCCTCAGAGACAGCGAGCATTGCCTGACCTGCTTTTGTCTTGTTGATAAATGCGGTAAGTCCGATCATGATGACGATACAGGAGAGGATCGTAACGGTCGTCTCTCCGGTGATCGTGATGGCTCCGTCTGCGAGCTTGATCGCCGGGAATGTCACAACGGATGTAAAGGACTTTGTGTCGGCTCCGAATAAGAGGAGAGCGACGTTCTGTAATAAGTAGCTGACACCGATCGCCGTGATCAGGACGGACAGCGGGGAGGCGTCACGCAGTGGTTTGTAGGCAACGCGCTCGATGACGATACCGAGGAGCGTGCACACGACAACGGCCAGGAGCACGCTTAAGAAAGTCGGCATTCCCAGGTAGCGCGTTGTGATAAATACGGTATAGCTTCCGACCATGATGATATCTCCATGGGCGAAGTTCAGCATTTTGGCAATTCCGTAGACCATGGTGTATCCGAGTGCGATGATCGCGTAGACACTGCCAAGGCTGATTCCATTGATTAAATAGTTGATAAAACCCATCATAACTTTTACACCTCGGTATCTTTTCCGGCGGGTTTTCGCCGGTTCTTGCGGTCTATAATAGGAACGTACAGACCGGATGGACAGTTGCGGGCGGGATCCTGCTGACGGATTTTTGCCCCCGACAGCAAATTTTATGTTCATAATACCATAAGACCCTGAAAGAAACAAAAGGATTGCCGAAGCGACAATCCTCTTAATTCTGTCATTGTTACGGTTCACATGATGTGTCCGGTAACGTCATTCTTTCATGTCTGATTACATCGCCTGGTAAGCGCCGTCTACAACCTTGACAGCCTTCGGTGCCTTGTGCGGCTCGCCGTCTTCTGTCCATGTCATGTTCTCACCTGTAAGACCGTTTACAGTGATCTTTAACATTGCTTCTTTCATCTTGTCGCATGTATCGCTTACAGAAGTCTCCGGTGTGATGCCAGCTTCCTCAGCAGCAGCTTTGATCGCATAGATCGCATCGTATGCATCAGCAGCGAACTGGATCGGTGTCTCGCCGTATTTCTCTTTGTAAGCAGTTACGAACTTCTGTGTGAGCTCGTCGTCAGCATCTGCTGCGAACGGTGTTAAGAGCATTAAGCCCTCAGCAAGCTTTGTATCGAAGTTGTCAACCTGAAGGATACCGTCCATACCGTCACATCCGAAGAATTTCGGAGCGTAACCCATAGTGTTTGCCTGGTTGAGGATCAGGGATGCCTCTGTGTAGTAGATCGGAAGGAATACAAGGTCAGCGCCTGCATCCTTTGCTTTCTGAAGCTGTGTGGAGAAGTCCTTGTTGGAATCAGCTGTGAATGCCTCAGCAGCAACGATATCAAGACCATGGTTTGCAGCCTCGGAAGCGAACTTCTCGTAGATACCGCTGGAATATACATCGGAGCTGTCGTAGATCACTGCGATCTTATCAGCAAGCTTGTTCTCAGCAATGTAGGTTGCGGATGCAGCACCCTGATCCGGGTCAGAGAAGCATACGCGGAATACGTTCGGGTTCTGTGCACACTCAACGGAAGAACCGGACGGTGTGATCTGGAACATATTGTCAGCCATTGTCTTGTCAGCGACTGCTACGCACGGAGCGGATGTTACAGTACCCATGAGGACCTGCATGCCCCAGTCTTTTAATGTATTGTAGGCATTGACGGATTTCTCGGCGTCGTGCTCGTCATCCTGGAAATTAAATTCGATCTGGTATCCGTTGATGCCGCCGTCAGCGTTGATCTCGTCGACTGCGATCTGTGCGCCGTTCTTAACTGCGAGACCGTATACGGCAGCTGCACCTGTAACCGGGCCGATACCACCGATCTTGAATACTTCACCGGAAGCTGCTGTACTCTCTCCGGCAGCGGCTGTTGTCGCGTCAGCTGCTGCAGCTGTTGTTGTTTCTGGTGTGGAAGAAGAGCTTCCACATGCTGTTAAAGATGCTGCCATTGCCATTGCAAGGCCAAGGCTTAAAAATCTTTTTTTCATAATGTTTCCTCCTCTGGAACTTGTTATCATGATAACCATTCACTGCTTTGCCAATTTGAAGTGGAACGGTTAAAGATTATTTTGAATTATAGGGAGTTTACTTCAAAATGTCAAGCTAATTAAAATTTTAACGGGGAAAAACACGTATTTTTTACGGGTTTATAGCATTTTGGGGAGAAAAACGCTGGATTTATTCAGAGTTGCGGAATAAAATAAGGCTTGTTTTACTGGACGGAAAGAAGCCGGTATTCCGCATTTCAAAGCGGCAGAATCCGCAGCTTCCGTTTGGAAATATTCTGTCCGTAAAAAATAGCGGACGTGTCAGACGATGTGTCTCTGTGATTGACAAAATGCGTGGGAATCGGTAAAATCTGAGTAACTGGGCGAACGAAGATCCTGGCCATCCGAACCGGCCGGAAAGGAGAGTATTATGACGCTTACGCAGTTAAAATATGTGATCACGATCGCAGACACCGGTTCCATGAACGAAGCGGCGAAGCTCCTGTTTATTTCCCAGCCGAGTCTCTCACTGGCGTTAAAGGAGCTGGAACATGAGATCGGAACGGAGCTTTTTAAGAGAAGCAACCGCGGCGTTGTCCTGACCCCGGAAGGACAGGAGTTCCTGGGCTATGCCAGGCAGGTCACGGAACAGTATAAGCTGATGGAGTCCCGCTATATCGAAAAGAAGAACGTGAAGAAAAAATTCGGCGTTTCCATGCAGCATTATACGTTCGCGGTGAATGCGTTCATTGAGATGGTCAAGCAGTTCGGCATGGATGAATACGAATTTGCGGTGCGGGAGGAAAAGACTTACGAGGTCATCGAGGATGTGAAGACATTCCGCAGTGAGATCGGTATTCTTTATTTAAATGACTTTAACCGGAAAGTCCTCACGAAGCTGTTTGATGAGTCAGATCTGGAATTCTGTCCGCTGATGGACTGCGGGATCTATGTCTATCTCTGGAAAGGTCATCCGCTGGCCGGTCAGGACGAGATCACGATCGAGGAACTTCAGGAATATCCGTGTCTCTCCTTTGAACAGGGAAATTATAATTCCTTCTATTTTGCCGAGGAAGTCCTCAGCACCTACAGCTATAAACGGCTGATCCGTGCAAATGACCGTGCGACCCTGTTAAACCTGATGGTGGGCTTAAACGGATATACGCTCTGTTCCGGGATCCTCTGCGACAACCTGAACGGATCGGATTACCTTGCCGTCAAGTTAAAGTCGGATGAGGTCATGACGATCGGATATCTGAAGAGGAAAGGAATCGCGCTAAGCCCGTTGGGACAGAAATATCTGGAGGAGATCCGGAAATTTGAGGGAATGTGACGGATCAAAATAGCAATAGGAAAAACCTATAGCCAGGCACATAGCGAATATATTGGACGAGGGCAGATACCAGGTGGTATGCTGATAAGCATCCGAAAAAGAACGGATAAAAGGCAGATTATAACGGAAGCAATAGATTAACCTGTAGTTATAAGTGACTTAACTGTCGGTTATATGGTCCATTATAATAAGGAAGAAACTCGTTCAAAACCGGAAAAGATCCTCGGAAACAGTGCAGAGAAGATCCAGGAAATATGAAAAAACAGTGAAGGAACCGATCAGAAAATGCAGACAGACAGAAAAGAAGCGCTCCGCTATCTGGGGCTTGGAAAACATGAACCGGATCCGGAGACGGAGCGGCTTTTAGAGGAATGTATCCGGGAAGCAGAGAGTGCGGCAGATTTCAGACATCTGATCCGGGAGTATCCGCTGATCATGGAAGATGATGGGACGATCAATGGCGGATGTTTTCGGGTGAAGAGTGAAAATTTAAGAAAAAACCTGGCTGGCTGTGATTCTGTGCTGGTGATGGCGGTCACTGTCGGCGCACAGGTGGACAGACTTCTGGCCAGGTACGGGAAACTTTCCGTGGCAAAAGCGGTGGTCATGCAGGCTGCCGCCGCTGCGATGGTGGAAGCTTACTGCAATGAGCTGAATGCCGGGTGGAAAAAGGAATATCTGGAAAAAGGCCTCTATCTCAGACCGAGATTTTCGCCGGGATACGGAGATTTTCCGCTGTCGGCGCAAAAAGAGATCCTTGACGGCCTGGAGGCGGGAAAAAGGATCGGGATCACTCTGACAGAGGGATACCTTATGATGCCGTCAAAATCGGTGACGGCGGTGATCGGTGTGAGCAGGACACCGGCAGCATGTACGATCGAAGGATGTGAAGCGTGCGGGAAAAAGGACTGCGCGTTCCGGAGATGTCAGGACTGAGATACAGAAAATAAAAAATGATGGAAAATTACGAGCTGATCCGGTCAGGGTCCGGATCAGAGACGATAGGAGAGAACCATGAATATTCTGGAACTGATGAAAGAGAGACGAATTTATTTTGACGGAGGAATGGGAAGTCTTCTGCAGGCGAGAGGACTGCAGCCCGGGGAACTTCCGGAGACATGGAATCTTTCCAAACCGGAGATCATCGAGGAGATCCACAGGGAATACCTGGAAGCAGGCTCTGATGTGGTGACGACCAATACCTTCGGTGCGAACCATTTTAAATTCAAGGCCGAGGATGGATATTCGGTGCAGGATATCGTTGCGGCAGCGGTGGGAAATGCGAAGCGCGCGATCAAAGCCTGCGGACACGGATACGCGGCGCTCGACATGGGACCGACCGGAAAGCTCTTAAAGCCGTACGGAGATCTCGAGTTTGAGGATGCCTATGAGGCGTATAAAGAGGTGGTCATTGCCGGAAAAGAGGCGGGAGCCGACCTTGTGATCATCGAGACGATGGGAGACGGATACGAGTTAAAGGCGGCAGTCCTGGCAGCAAAAGAAAACAGCAATCTCCCGGTCTTTGCGACGATCACCCTTGATGAAAAGGGAAAAATGCTGACCGGAGGAAATGTGGAGTCCGTGACGGCGCTTTTGGAAGGTCTCGGCGCCGATGTGATCGGATTAAACTGCGGACTTGGACCGATCCAGCTTCTTCCGTTTTTAAAAGATATGGTACGTGTTTCCTCCACACCGATCCTTGTAAACCCGAACGCGGGACTCCCGAGAAGTGAGGGCGGAAAGACTGTCTACGATATCAATGCGGACGAGTTTGCCGAGGCGATGAAGGAGATGGCACGGAACGGGGCGATGGTCCTCGGAGGCTGCTGCGGAACGACGCCGGAGCACATTCACAAGACAAAACTTGTCTGCGACGCGATCCCGGTCTGTGAGATCACAGATAAAGGACGGACCGTGATCTCCTCCTACTCCCATGCGGTGACGTTCGGCGGCCGCCCGATCCTGATCGGAGAGCGGATCAATCCGACCGGAAAGCCGAAATTCAAGCAGGCATTAAAGGATAAGGACCTGACATACATCCTCTCCATGGGTGTTGCCCAGCAGGAGAGCCGCGCCGATGTTCTCGACGTCAACGTGGGACTTCCAGGGATCGATGAACCGCAGATGATGGTGGATGTCGTGAAGGAACTTCAGGGTGTCCTGGACCTGCCGTTGCAGATCGATACTTCCGATCCGGTGGCGATGGAGCGGGCGCTCAGGATCTACAACGGAAAACCGCTGATCAACTCGGTAAACGGAAAGAAAGAGGTCATGGAACAGATCTTCCCGCTCGTAAAGCATTACGGCGGTGTTGTCGTTGCCCTGGCGCTCGATGAGGACGGGATCCCGGAGACTGCGGACGGACGAATTGCGGTTGCGAAGAAGATCTACGAGACGGCGGCATCCTACGGGATCCCGAAGAAGGACATTCTCGTGGACTGCCTCTGCATGGCGGTGAGCTCGGATAAGAACGGGGCGCTCACAACCCTGGAAACTGTGCGGAGAGTCCGGGATGAGCTGGGCGGAAAGACGGTTCTCGGCGTTTCCAACGTGTCATTCGGACTTCCGATGCGCGAAAATATCAATGCGTCATTTTTCCTTCTCGCAATGCAGAATGGGCTTTCTGCAGGGATCGTGAACCCGAATCTGGAAGCGATGATGCAGGTTTACGACAGTTTCCTGGTGCTGACGGCGCAGGATGAGAACTGTGCGGGATATGTAGGGATCTACGGTCCGAAGGAAACGGAGAAAAAGAGACAGAAGGAGATCTTAAAGGCAGCGGCTGTGAACCAGGCGGCAGGCGTGAGCGGGACTGCGGGCGCCGGAAGTGCGGCAGGTTCCGGAACTGCATCCGGGGCAGGCGCAGCGGATACGGGCTCTGCGTTAAAGAAGAGTATCATAAAGGGAATGTCCCAGGCGGCGGCTGACGCGGCGAGACTTGCCCTGAAGGATACGGATGCGCTCGAACTCATCAACACGGACATGATCCCGGCTCTCGACGAGGTCGGAAAGGGATTCGAGGCCGGAACGGTGTTCCTTCCGCAGCTTCTGATGAGTGCGGAGGCTGCGAAGGCGGCGTTTGCTGTCGTGAAGGAGTCCATGGAGGCGAGCGGAGAGGTTCAGGAGAAGAAGGGAAAGGTGATCCTGGCGACGGTGAAGGGGGATATCCATGATATTGGGAAGAATATCGTGAAGGTCCTTTTGGAAAATTATAGTTTTGATGTGATCGATCTTGGAAGAGATGTTCCGTCGGAGACGGTCGTGGAAGAGGCGATCAGGGAGCACGTGCCGGTGGTCGGACTCAGTGCTCTTATGACGACAACGGTTCCGTCGATGGAGGAGACGATCAAGGCGCTGAGGAAGGATGCGCCCTGGGTGAAGGTCATGGTCGGAGGTGCGGTTCTGACGCAGGAGTATGCGGATGCGATCGGGGCGGATGCGTATTGCAAGGATGCGATGGCGTCGGTGAATTTTGCGACGAGTGTGATCGGGAAGTAAGAGATCAGAGCGTGATATAGTTGTGACTGCCGGGTTCTTTGGAGAGCCTGGCAGTTGTTTTTTCGGGAGAGAGTGTGTTGGCGAGAGCGGGGCGGAGAGCTTCCGGTCAGGAGTGCGGTGGGATCCGGGGAAGGTTCCTCTAGGCTCCTGAGAGAATGCTAAGAGCGGAGAGCAGGGGACACAACTCGCTGCGCTCAGACAAGTGTCCCCTGCTCTCCAACGCATTCTCCCACGAGCCAAGAGGAACCAGATCCCCGTATTCATGCACTCCTGCCCGGAAGCTCTCCGCCTGGCGGGCGCAAGGTGGCGCGCCATTGCTGCGCTCGGCGCGGAAAACGGGTTTCAAAAAAGTGTGTAGAAGTATGGATTTTTCTACCGTGATACGGTATAATGATAGTTACTGTATCAGTCTGCGGTATTGTTTGGCTGTTTTGGTGCGGCGAATGGGATGATCGCAGACTCGCACGCTAATAAAGGAGAAGATCAGATGAAAAAGATTCTGGATATCATCACGGATGAGATGAGAAAAGCTTTTGCGGCGAATGGTTATGACGAGAATTTTGCGAAAGTGACGTTGTCTAACCGCCCGGACCTTTGCGAGTATCAGTGCAATGGTGCGATGGCAGCTGCAAAGACATATAAAAAGAAACCGATCGATATCGCGAACGGTGTTGTGGAGCAGTTAAAGGACAGCAAGGTGTTTGAAGAGGTGAATGCCGTTATGCCGGGATTCATCAATTTAAAGGTAGATGCTTCTTTTCTTTCTGACTATATGAACGGAATGAAGGATGCGAAGAAGCTTGGTATGGATGAGGTCGAGAAGCCGGAGACGATCATTATCGACTATGGCGGAGCGAATGTTGCGAAACCGCTTCATGTCGGTCATCTTCGTTCTGCGGTGATCGGTGAGGCGTTAAAGCGCATGGGACGTTTTGTCGGCCACAAGGTGATCGGTGATGTTCATCTCGGTGACTGGGGGCTTCAGATGGGACTTATCATCGAGGAGTTAAAGGACAGAAAGCCGGAGCTTCCGTATTTTGATCCGAATTTTACAGGGGAGTATCCGGAGGAGGCACCGTTTACGATCTCTGAGCTTGAGGAGATCTACCCGGCGGCGAGCGGAAAGTCCAAGGTGGATGAGGCGTTCAAGGAGCGTGCGCAGGAGGCAACTTTCAAGCTTCAGAGTGGATATGCGCCGTATCGTGCGATCTGGAAGCACATCATGAATGTGTCTTTAAAGGATTTGAAGAGAAACTATGCAAATCTCGATGTTGATTTTGATCTCTGGAAAGGGGAGAGCGACGCGCAGCCGTATATCCCGGGACTGATCAAGGATCTTCAGGATAAGGGACTTGCTTACGAGAGCCAGGGTGCTCTTGTTGTCGATATCGCTGAGCCGACCGATACGAAGGAGCTTCCGCCGTGTATCGTGAGAAAATCCGACGGAGCCGCTCTCTATGCGACTTCTGACCTTGCAACGATCGTTGAGAGAGAGGAAGATTTCAAGCCGGATCACTACATCTATGTTGTGGACAAGCGCCAGGAGCTTCATTTTACCCAGGTGTTCCGTGTTGCGAAGAAGGCGGGGATCGTTCCGGCAGACCGGAAGATGGATTTCGTCGGTTTCGGAACGATGAACGGAAAGGACGGAAAGCCGTTTAAGACGAGAGAGGGCGGCGTTATGCGTCTGGAGAACCTGATCGCGGATATCGATGAGGCTGCTTACAACCGTATTATGGAAAACCGTACCGTCTCCGAGGATGAGGCGAAGAAGACAGCTGAGATCGTTGGTCTTGCCGCTTTAAAATATGGGGATCTCTCCAACCAGGCGACAAAGGATTATGTCTTCGATATCGACCGGTTTACTTCTTTCGAGGGAAATACAGGTCCGTATATCCTGTACACGATCGCGCGAATCAATTCGATCTTAAAGAAATATCAGGATACCTGTGAGAATACAGAGAACGGTGAGATCCTTCCGCCGTCCGCAGAGCCGGAGAAGACCTTAATGCTCGCACTCTCCAGATACAGTGACGTGATGCTCACCTGTTTTGAGGAGCTTGCACCGCATAAGATCTGTGCTTACATCTACGAGCTCTCCAACGCATTAAACCACTTCTATCACGAGACAAAGATCATCGCCGAGGAAGATAAGAAGAAACAGGCCGGATATATCAGCCTTGTTACATTAACCCGCAATGTTCTTATGACCTGCATCAACGTCCTGGGATTTGACGCGCCGGAACGGATGTAGTTTGAGATCGTGGGAGCGCGAAGCGCGGAGCGATCTGGTTTCGTAGGATATTTTATTAAAAAACCTGGGGGACAAATCGATATGGAAGTAACGGAGCTTACCGCCGAAACCTTCTGGAAAGGCGAAACAGAGATCAGAGGAACCGTCATGGACGGGGAAGATGAATACCGTGTCCGTATCCTGCGCAAGGGTAGTCAGAATTTTGACTACTCTTGTTCGCATATCAGTAAAACAGGAAGAAATCTTGGATTTTGCGGAGTCTCCTGCACACAGGGACCGGACGGGATCCCGATGTGCCCGCATGCCCATGCCCTGCTCGCGGAGTGGATCCGCAGGGAGAGCAGAGAGTCAAAACATCCGGTCTCCACTTCACAGAAGGTCCGCTTTATGGTCCGGGAATATACAAACCGTGAGGTGAGCCGGATCATGGGGGCTTCCGAGGAGGGACATTACCGTCTGGTCCCGATCGTCGCGATCTCGCGGGAACAGGTGAAGGTCCGCTTCACGGTGGGACGGGAGAAACAGTACCCGGTGAAGGATCTGACCGCCTTCGCGAAAGCGATGGAAAACATGAGTCTTGTCCAGTACGGAAAAGGACTGGCTTTCCACCACAGTCTCCAGGCTTTTGATGAGGAGAGCCGTGCGCTGGCGCTTCTCATCATGGAGCGTGTCGGATTTTTCCGGGAACAGTACCGCGGAAGCGGAAGATTTTCCATGGAGGCGGAGCCGGCGTTAAAGGAGCTGATCCTCGGAAAAGCCGGGAGAGAGCGCTTCTTTGCGATCATGGAAGGTCAGACCATCGAGTGCGAGGACTACCGGAAGAAAAAACGGATGCTCACAGTGAAAAGGGAAAATCCGGTCTTTACCGCGGTAGTGAAAAAAGAGGGAAGAGACGGCATCAGAGTCACCGTGGACAAGGATATCATGGCCTTTTCCGGTGAAAAATCCCTGTTTATCGCAGATCAGGAGGCAATCTACTGCTGTGATGCGGACTACACGGAGTGCCTGACCGTATTTATGGAATACATGGTCATGGGACTGGACGCGGAGAACGAGGTCTCGGTCAACGACCGGGATATGCCGCTCTTTTACGAGCGTGTTCTGAGAAAGCTGGAATCCTTCGGACTGATCCGCTCAGAAGGCGTGGATCTTGAGAGCTACCGCCCGAAAGAGTTGAAAGCCTCGTTCTATTTTGACAGTGACGTTGCCGGGACGGTCAATCTGCGCCCGGAGCTTGCATATGGAGATTTTTCCTTCCATCCGTTGGCAGATGAGAATGTTCCGAAAGAGATCTGCCGGGATGTTCCGGGAGAGTTCAAGGTGAGCCAGCTGATCACTACCTACTTTAAATATACGGAGGACGGTTCCGGAAACCTTGTGATCAAAAATGATGACGAGGCGGTATATCGTCTGATCTCTGAGGGAATGAAGAAGTTCATGGACACGGGTGACGTGTTCGTGTCCGAGTCCTTCAAGAAGATCCGCGTTCTCCCGCCGGTGAGCACATCTGTCCAGGTGAGAACGCTTGGAAGATGGCTGGAGCTTGAGGTGGATACCGGGGCACTTCCGAGGGAAGAGCTGGCGGCGGTCCTTGCGGCTTACGGGAAGAAAAAGAGCTTCTACCGGATGAAGAACGGCGACTTCCTGACACTCGGGGACGGCGGACTTCTCACGGTGGCAAAGATCGCGGAACAACTGGGTGTCTCGAAGGAACTGGTTGGTTCCGAGACGATCAAACTTCCGGCGTACCGCGCCATGTTCCTAGATGCGGCGTTAAAAGAGGATAAGAGTGTCAGCGTCTACCGGGACCAGCTGTTCAAGGCGGTGGTCCGCGGCATGAAAGACGTGGAAGACAGCGATTATGAGATCCCGGAGCGCCTCGCTTCAACGCTCCGCAGTTACCAGAAAGTCGGATACCGGTGGTTAAAGAGCCTGGATGCATATGGTTTCGGTGGAATTCTCGCAGATGAGATGGGTCTTGGAAAGACGATCCAGGTCATCGCCCTCCTGCTCGATGAGAAGGCGAAAAACGGCGGAGTTTCTCTTGTCGTGTGCCCGGCATCCCTTGTATACAACTGGGAAAATGAGTTTGCCCAGTTTGCACCGGAGCTTAAGATCATGACGGCGGCGGGAAACCAGGCCGAGCGCGAGGAGATGTTCGCAGCTTACGAGACAGAAAAGCCGGATGTGATCATCACCTCCTACGACCTTTTAAAGCGCGATATTCTCTGGTATCATGAAAAGGAGTTCCGCTTTGAGATCATCGATGAGGCGCAGTATATCAAGAATTCCTCCACACAGGCGGCGAAGTCTGTAAAGGCTGTTCCGGCAAGAACGCGGTTTGCCCTGACGGGAACGCCGATCGAGAACCATCTCGGAGAGCTGTGGAGTATCTTTGATTTCCTGATGCCGGGATTTTTATTCACCTCGCAGAAATTTAAGCGGGCGTTTGAGATGCCGATCGTGAGAGACCAGGATCCGAATGCCCTGGCCCAGTTAAAGAAGCTCACAGGTCCGTTTATCCTGAGAAGATTAAAGAAAGACGTCTTAAAGGAGCTTCCGGATAAGCTTGAGACGGTCCTGTATTCCAACATGGAAGGCGAGCAGAAGGATCTCTACACGGCGGCAGCCGCCTCCTTAAAGGAACAGCTGATGGAGGGAACCGACGGGGACTACGGAAAAGAGAGGATGCAGATCCTCGCGGAACTCATGCGTCTGCGCCAGATCTGCTGTGAGCCGTCCCTGTGTTTTGAGGGATATAAAGGCGGCTCTGCGAAGCTTGACACCTGCATGGAACTGCTCTTGAACGGGACATCGGCGGGTCATAAGATCCTCTTATTCTCACAGTTCACGTCGATGCTCGAGATCATCGCAAAGCGTCTGAAAAAGGAGAAGATCCCGTTCTACCTGCTCACCGGTTCGACACCGAAGCGGGACCGCATGCAGATGGCATCTTCTTTCCAGAAGGACGATGTGATGGTGTTCCTGATCTCCCTGAAGGCAGGCGGAACAGGATTAAACCTGACAGCTGCGGATGTGGTGATCCATTACGATCCGTGGTGGAATGTGGCGGCGCAGAACCAGGCGACAGACCGTGCCCACAGGATCGGTCAGGAAAATCAGGTCTCCGTATTCAAACTCATCACAAAACATACGATCGAGGAGAACATCCTGAAGCTTCAGGAGATGAAGCGGGATCTCGCGGACACTGTGGTGACGGAGGGAACCGGAGCACTCAGCAGCATCACAAGGGAAGACCTGATCCGGATGCTGGACGAGGATGTATAGCTGCTTTCCTGCAGCAGGATCCTGCTGCAGTGTGCGGACAGGCAGTGCGTGATCTGTAACGAAATGGTTACAGTACACTGGCACTCCATGCCCGCGCACTGTAACAGGATTTTGCCGATGCTTCGCATTCCGAATCGGCAAAATCCGCGACCACAACGGTATCATACGGAATTTTCAGTTTAGAAAATTCCTACCCGTGAAAAATAACACGAAATGCCAATGACATAAGAAAATCGACAGAAAAATGCAAAGGTTTTTTCGGTGGATCTATGTTAGCATAGAGAGAGGAAAGGTGACTTTTCAGCAGGTCTGCGCATGGTAAAATGCGTGAACAGCAGCATCTTTGCGAAAATATACCGGAAAAAGAGGAAAAAGACATGAGAAAAATGAACAGAATTATCCCGTTTGCACTTGCGTGCGCGATCTTCGCGGCGCAGCCGGTGCAGGCGGCTACGATCATCCGTGACAGCGATAAACAGACGACCAGCCAGAATACTCAGACGACAACAGCGGGGACACAGGCTGGAAACGAGGGCGGTCCGGGATATGAGAACAGTACATCAAACAATACAAACAGTGGAAACACCCAGAGCCAGGTGAGCGCAGCGGCAAAAGCGGCTGCAGATGCCATCACAAAGCCGGAGATCACATCGGAGGCGGGAATCCTCTATGATGTGACGAACGGAAGAGTTCTCTTCGAGAAGAATGCCGATGAGAAACTCGCCCCGGCCAGCACCACAAAGCTCATGACAGCGCTCCTTGTGCTAGAGAAATCGAAACTGGACGACAAGGTGACATTTTCAAAGACGGCTGTCACAAATCTGGAGTCCGGTGCGGTGAAGATTGGACTTGTGGAAGGAGACCAGGTATCTGTAAAAGACTGCCTCTACGGACTTCTCTTAAAATCCGCCAATGAGGTTGCAAACGGACTTGCCGAGCATGTCTCCGGCAGCATTTCCGCATTCGCAGATCTGATGAACGCGAGAGCAAAGGAGCTTGGCTGCACGAACACTCATTTTGTGAACCCGAACGGTTTAAACTCTGACCAGCAGTACACGACATGCCGTGATATGGCAAAGATCGCAGCTGCCGCATTTGCGAATCAGACGCTCTGCCAGATCGATTCCACATTGAGCTACAAGTTCCCGGCAACAAAGGCTGCTGCCGCGAGAACGATCACTCCGGGCCACAAGATGCTCTATCCGAATGATTCCAGATACTATGCAGGAATCGTCGGCGGAAAGACGGGATATACTTCCAAGGCAGGAAACACTCTTGTGACCTGTGTTGAGAAGGACGGTGTCCGCATGGTCGCAGTGATCTTAAAATCCAAGAGCACCCACTATGCAGATACAAAGAAAATGCTGGACTACGGATATCAGTATGTCAATACAGAGAAAGGCAATACGACCGGAAACAGCACGACAACGACCACGACTGCGAAGCAGGAGACTGCGGGAAAGTGGGTTCAGGACAACGGAAGCTGGAGATATGAATTCGCTGATGGAACAAAGGCTGTCGGAACGATCTATACGATCGATGCCGCTGATTTCGGCTTCGACCCGAATGGAAAGATGGTGACAGGCTGGAAGATGTTCGGAACTGACTGGTACTATTTTGAGTCCAACGGGACTATGGCGAAGAATGCCTGGAGACAGGATTCCGGCAAGTGGTTCTATCTCGGTGCAGACGGCAAGATCGTGAGAAATACGACGATCGACAACAAGTATAAAGTCGGCGCGGATGGTGCCTGGGTACAGTAAAAAAACATGCGCTGCCGTGTGCTGCGGCGAATATCACGCATAAGAGAAAACGGCAGTGATTTCTGAAAATAATAAAGAATAAGAGGAGTGCTTTATCATGAAAGAAAGAGTAAAAGTAATGCAGGATATGTACGAGAATCGTTCCACCAACAAGAAGGCAGCAGGATGCACCGTTATCATCAGCGGCGAGATGAAAGACGTGATGGATAAGATCATTGCGAAACATCCGGAGTACAAGAGCTATGCGCAGGCATTTGCAGGCGTTGTTGAGCGCGGGATCCGCGTATTTGAGGAGGAATAATCCGATTTGGGGACAGCAGTGTTTCTGGCTGCCGGCGCCATCGCTTTTGGGGCCGGCTGCCTGGCGCGTTCCCGGTATGAGCGGGACTGCCTTGTTACGGAAGAATACCGGATCGTCTCAGAAAAGATCCACGGTCCGGAAAAGACGATCGTCTTTCTGACAGACCTCCACAATAAGGAGTTCGGAGATCAGAACTGCCGGCTGCTGGATGCGGTCCGGAAGGTGAAGCCGGATGCCGTTTTATCCGGCGGGGACGGGATGGTCGCAAAAAAAGGAAATTCTGATGTGGAGATTCCGAGAAAGCTTCTGACGGAGCTCGCAAAAGAATTTCCGGTATACTGCGGAAATGGAAACCATGAGTGCCGGATGGTCTGGAAGTCTGACATTTACGGTGCAGCCTATGAAAATTACCGGGCTGCCCTGGAAAATGCCGGGATCCGTTATCTCGCGAACGGCTCTGCGGATCTCGACGGAGAGATCAGGATCTATGGTCTCGACCTCCCAAAGAGCGCTTACCTGCCAAGGTCGGGAGAGATCCCGGAAAACCTCTTGAAGGATGCCCTGGGAGAGCCGGATCCGGGAAGATTCAATCTTCTTCTCGCACATTCTCCGCTGTTTTTTGAGGAGTATGCGGCCTGGGGAGCGGATCTTACGCTCTCCGGACATTTTCACGGCGGCACGATCCGGCTTCCGGTCCTCGGCGGAGTCATGACCCCTCAGTATCAGTTTTTTTATCCGCGCTGTGCGGGTGAGTTTGAACTTCCCGGAAGATGGGGAGAGAGGAGCCGGATGATCGTCGGACGGGGACTTGGAACCCATTCGATCAATATCCGGTTAAATGATAAACCGCAGGTGGTTGTGATACGGCTCTGTGGTTTGGAGGATGGAAAGAGCGAAAAAAGCTGATTTCCATGTACCGTAAGGAAAGAGTGTGCCATGGCACATTCTTTTTTGCGGTTCAAAGCAACACAAAGGCATCTGATATCTGAAAACATGAGGTGTATATGGAATTATCGTACAAACTGGAAAAGTTTGAAGGTCCGCTGGATCTTCTTCTTCATCTGATCGAAAAAAACAAAGTGAATATCTATGATATCCCGATCACCGAGATCACGGACCAGTACATGGAGTACGTTCGGAAGATGGATGAGGAAGACCTGGATGTGGTCAGCGAGTTCCTGGTGATGGCAGCGACACTTCTCGATATCAAGGCGCGGATGCTGCTGCCGAAAGAAGTAAATGAGGAAGGCGAGGAGGAAGATCCGAGAGCGGAACTTGTGATGCGCCTCCTGGAATATAAGAAATTCCGGCTGATGTCGGAGGAGCTGAAGGATCTGGAGACCGGGGCGGACCGTGTGTTCTACAAAGATCCGACGATCCCGCCGGAGGTGAAGGAATACGAGGAGCCGGTGGATCTCGATAAACTCCTGGATGGTGTGACGCTCACAAAGCTTCAGAAGATCTTTGAGGCGGTCATGAAGCGGCAGCAGGACAAGATCGATCCGGTCCGCAGCACGTTCGGAACGATCAAAAAGGAGCCGGTGAGCCTGGAGGAGAAGATCACCTCGGTTCTCGGCTATGCGAGAAAACACCGGAAGTTCAGTTTCCGCCAGATGCTGGAAAAACAGAGAGATAAGACGGAGGTCGTCGTGACGTTCCTTGCACTGTTGGAGCTCATGAAGGTGGGAAAGATCCATCTGACGCAGGAACATCTGTTTGATGACATGTACATAGAATCTCTGGAGCCGGAAGGCGGGGAACAAGATGACAATGAAATCGTCGTCACGACTGTTCAGTAGGACTGCGGAAAAGTCTGCTGCCGGGATATACGAGTGTAAACGGTGATAGGTGGGCGAATGTGCTGAGCGCAGGAAAACATGGGATGATACGATCGTGGAGGAATTTGAATGAGAGTGGAAAACCTGAAAACACAGGAGTCCGTTGTGGAGTCCGTGCTGTTTACCATGGGGCAGTCTGTGGAGATCCGCCAGCTTGCGGCGGCATTGGAATCGGATGAGGAGACGGCCATCCAGGCCGTGGAGCGCCTGAAGGAAAAATATGACAAGAGAAAAGCTGGCATGCAGATCGTGCGGCTGGATGACAGCTACCAGATGTGCAGCCGTGTGGATTATTATGAAAATCTGATCCGTGTCGCGGCAACGCCGAAAAAGCAGATCCTGTCGGATGTGGTGATGGAGACGTTGGCGATCATCGCCTACAAGCAGCCGGTCACCAAAGCCGATATCGAGAAGATCCGTGGGGTAAAATCGGATCATGCGGTCAACCGGCTTGTGGAATACGATCTCGTCTATGAGGCGGGCCGCCTGGATGCGCCGGGCCGCCCGGCACTTTTTGCGACGACCGAGGAATTCCTGCGCCGTTTCGGCGTCGGATCCACGGAACAGCTCCCGGAAATGAATGTGGAGCAAAGAGAAGAGATCCGGAGCGAGGTTGAGGAAGAGCTGAACCTGAGGATCGATGAGGAAGGTCATCTGCTGGATGATGACGAAGATCCGGAAGAAGATACAGATGAGAATGAGAACGAGAAAGAGATAGAAAACAACGAGGCTTACGGGGAGGATTCCATATCATGAAATGCAGTGAGATCAAAGTAGTCAAAAAAGACGGGACGAAAGAGGAGTTTAATGTCCAGAAAGTCCTGGCGGCGGTAAATAAGTCTGCAAACCGCGCGATGATCAACTTCTCGAAGGCCGAGAGTAAGTTTATCTGTGAATTTGTGGAAGAAAAAGCGGAGGACCTGGATGAGGCGGAAGTCCCGATCGCCCAGATGCACAACATCGTCGAGGGCGCTTTGGAGCGCGTCAACCCGGTGGTCGCGAAGAGCTACCGCGATTACCGCAACTATAAGCAGGATTTCGTCCAGATGCTCGATGAAGTCTACAAAAAGAGCCAGTCCATCATGTACATCGGCGACAAGGAGAACAGCAATACGGACAGTGCTCTTGTCTCCACGAAGCGCAGCCTGATCTTCAATGAGTTGAATAAATCTTTATACCAGAAGTTCTTTATGACCGTCGAGGAGCTTCAGGCATGCCGGGACGGATATATCTATATCCACGATATGTCCGCGCGACGCGATACGATGAACTGCTGCCTGTTTGACGTCAATGAGGTCTTGAGCGGCGGTTTTGAGATGGGAAATATCTGGTACAATGAGCCGAAGACCCTGGATGTCGCATTTGACGTCATCGGCGATATCGTTTTAAGTGCGGCGAGCCAGCAGTACGGCGGTTTTACGGTTCCGAGCGTGGAGAACATCCTGGCGCCGTATGCCGAGAAATCCTACGGAAAGTATATCGAAAAATATATCGACCTCGGTCTCGACGAGGAGAAAGCGAAGGAGATAGCCTGGAATGACGTTCAGAGAGAGATGGAACAGGGCTTCCAGGGCTGGGAGTACAAGTTCAACTCCGTTTCCTCCAGCCGCGGTGACTATCCGTTTATCACGATGACGGCAGGAACCGGAACAAGCCGGTTCGCAAAGATGGCGACGATCACGATGCTCAATGTGAGAAAGAAAGGTCAGGGAAAAGAAGGCCACAAGAGGCCGGTCCTGTTCCCGAAGCTTGTGTTCTTATATGATGAGAACCTTCACGGACCGGGAAAAGAGCTTGAGGACGTTTTTGAGGCCGGGATCGAGTGCTCTTCCAGGACGATGTATCCGGACTGGCTCTCTCTGACCGGTGAAGGTTATATCGCAAGTATGTACAAGAAATACGGGAAGATCATCAGCCCGATGGGCTGCCGCGCGTTCCTCTCTCCGTGGTATGAGCGGGGCGGCATGGAACCGGCTGATGAGAATGATGTTCCGGTGTTTGTCGGCCGCTTCAACATCGGTGTTGTGAGCCTGCATCTTCCGATGATCCTTGCAAAGGCACGACAGGAGAGCAAGGATTTCTACGAGGTCCTGGATTATTATCTGGAGCTGATCCGGAAGATCCATATCCGGACTTACGCGTACCTTGGAGAGATGCGCGCGTCCACAAACCCGTTGGCGTACTGTGAGGGCGGATTCTACGGAGGTCATTTAGGACTTCACGATAAGATCAAACCACTCCTTAAGACGGCGACGGCATCCTTCGGGATCACAGCGTTCAATGAGCTGCAGAGACTGTACAACGGAAAATCCCTGGTGGAAGACGGGGCGTTTGCGATCGAGGTCTTAAAGCACATCAATGAGAAGGTGGAGCAGTTTAAACATGAGGACGGAAATCTCTATGCGATCTACGCGACACCGGCGGAAAACCTCTGTGGACTTCAGGTCAAGCAGTTCCGGAAAAAGTACGGGATCGTGGAGAATGTCTCCGACCGTGAGTATGTCAGCAATGGCTTCCACTGCCATGTGACGGAAGATATCACGCCGATCCAGAAGCAGAACCTCGAATACCGGTTCTGGGAACTCTCCAACGGCGGAAAGATCCAGTACGTGAAATATCCGATCGACTACAATAAAGAGGCAATCCGCTCCCTCGTACGCCGCGCGATGAAGATGGGATTCTATGAGGGCGTGAACCTGTCCCTGTCCTACTGCGATGACTGCGGACACGAGGAGTTAAATATGGATGTGTGTCCGGTCTGCGGCAGCAAAAACCTGACAAAGATCGACCGTATGAACGGATATCTGAGCTATTCCCGCGTCAAGGGCGATACGAGGCTGAATGATGCGAAGATGGCCGAGATCGCGGAGCGGAAATCGATGTGATGTGCACTGCGTGAAAATATAAAATAAAAAAGAGGTGATCTCATGCGCTACCACAACATTACAAAAGAGGACATGTTAAACGGCGACGGCCTGCGCACCGTCTTATGGCTTGCTGGCTGCAGCCATGCCTGTCCGGGCTGCCAGAACCCGGTGACATGGGATGTGAAAGGCGGACTCCCATTTGACGAGGAGGCAAAGCAGGAACTTTTCGAGGCGCTGGCGCCATCCTGGATCTCCGGCGTGACATTCTCCGGCGGTGATCCGCTTCACTGGCAGAACCGGAAAGAAGTGGGAAATCTGATCGAAGAAATCCACGAAAAGTTCCCGGAAAAGACGATCTGGCTGTATACAGGATTTCTGTGGGAAGACATCCTGGATCTCCCGTTTCTGAAAAACGTGGATGTCCTGGTGGACGGACCGTTCGTGGAAGCAGAAAAAGATGTGACCCTGCACTGGAAAGGCAGCGCGAACCAGAGGGTCATCGATGTGAAACAGACGTTAAAAAATAAAAATGTAGTGCTCTATCAATCGAAATAGGACAAACGGTCAGGGACAACACCTGATTTTGCCGATGCTTCGCATTCCGAATCGGCAAAATCTGCTGCCACAACTGTACACGGCAGGAGAGAGGCAGAAGGAGACAGTGACAGCTGCGTTGGCATGTGATACAATAAGACCATAGAAAACATGCAGACTCATGGGACGGATAGAAGAGAAAATTGCAGAGAACTTTCATGGAAAGGAAGAATGTCTATGCTGGCGAAATATGTATTCTGTATTTTAACGATCGAATGGGCGGTACTCGGAATGCGCCTTTTAAAAGGAAAAGGACGTTCTTATGAGCGGATCCGGAATGATGACAGGATCCGGGAAAAAGAACAGTTTGTCCGTTTTCAAGGAATGAATCTCCTGTATCTTGCACTGGTCGCATTCCTGACTCTGCTCACGACATTTGCAGGTTCCGACCGCCTGACGATCCGCTTTTTTGAGCTCACAGCATTGGCTCTGTTTGGACGGCTGCTGTATGGAAACTGGAAATACAGTGGGAAGATCTGGATCCGCTGGTGACAATATAACAGAAACCATGCATCCGAAGGAAAGCTCAGTGAGGAGATTCCTGTTGGTGTGAGAAGGTACTGAATCAATGTCACTTAGTTAAGCTTTTTACAAATTAATGGATTTGTGTGCATCTAGCGTGAAAAGGATGTGGTAAACAAAAAAGATTAAAACAATCTTCGTTCAAAAAAATCATATAAATATTATACAAAACGGTAAGAGAAGCTGAGCGGTTTTTGGACTCTATGCTGGCGGGCATAGTTTCTATCGGGCCTGATAGGTAGGATATACTTACTTATCAGGCTTTCTAGATTTGGTGGTGCGGCTCCTCTTAGAAAATCAAAACAGATTTTCATTGCGAGAGAAAAGTTGACTTGGTACTCATATTTGCGATCCATACTTTTTACTGGTACATGTAAAATAATTATGGAACAGAAATTGTACAAAATGAGCTTGCTCCACAGTTCAAATGCAACATACTCTGTTTTTTTAGAGTGTAAATTAGTAGCACCAATGGTATGCTTCAGGTCGCGAAAAGAAGTTTCGATGCCCCAGCGGAGATTGTAACAGTATTTTATATCGTCCGGTGTAAAATCTTCTTCGGAAAGTGTAGTGATGATATTTTCAAAAACACCATCGGACACTTCAACGCGGACGATTCTTAGTTTCAGCAGATATTCATCGGAAATATCATCTGGATCAAGATAGTCGAAAGCTATGTTTTTACAAATATAGCGGTATTGTGATTCTTTTATGTCCCAAAGTGTAGTTTTGACAATTTCAGGAAATGTCATAGGTAAACCTCCTTGAATCAGAATGAAATATAGTTCTAATTCAAGGGCCGCTCTCGTTACCTTAGAATTATATCGGCAACGAGAGCGGCCGCACATTTTGATTGATGTGTCAACTATAATTTATAAATTTTTGTTAGAGGTTTACCTCTTAGTGAACCAATAAGCTTAACTAAGTGACATTGGGAAAGGGGACTTAACAAAGATTTTTCGGATCATTTTTCGGCAAAGGCCTTTCGCAACTCCCAGGCGCAGGAATCTGCGGCACTTTTTCATAAAATACACGATACAATGCAAACATCAGCGATGTGATCGCCCAGGATACGGGGTAGCAGAGCAGCACCATCATGAGCGTCGGGCGCAGCGGCGCTATGAGCAATACCCATATCACGCGGGTGACGCAGCAGCCCGCCAGCGTCATGAGCATGGGACGGAAGGTGTCGCCCGTGCCCCTGACGGCTCCGGGCAAAACGCCGCCCGGGACGTATAGAATATAGAGCGGGGCAAGCACCGCCATGATACGGGCGCTGATGGCGATAACGCCTGCGTCCTGTACGAATATATGCGCCAGCGGCACATTCCATAGATACAGCCCGACGCTCAGCAGGCCTATGACCCCGATCGACATCAGGAGCGCCGTTTTTACGCCCCTGCGTCCCCGGTCATACCGCCGCGCGCCGTAATTCTGCGCAACAAACGTGGCCGCCGCGTCGCAGAAGGCGTCCGCAATGAGCCAGACGAGAAAATCCAGCTTGCCGCATACGGCCCAGGCCGCGATGCTGTCCGTGCCGAAGTGATTGATCCTTGACTGCACCAGCATATTGGCCAGAGGATATAGCGTGGACTGTACCGCAATGGGCAAGCCTTTTTTCAAAATCGGGGCAAGGCTCTGTCCGCGGATGCGCAGCCTGTTCATGCTGATTTTGCAGGGGAGGTTTGTGCGAGTGAGGGCGGATAGCATGAGCGCAGCGCTCAAAAGCTGAGAAAAAACCGTGGTCAGCGCCACGCCCGCAACGCCCCACCTGAATACCGCCACGAACAGAAAATCAAGCGCCACATTCACGCCGTTGGCTATGAGCAGAAATACGAATGGCGTTTTAGAATCCCCGACCGCTCTGAATATCCCCGCACCGATATTGTAAACCATAGAGGCGGCCATGCCGTAAAAATATATCTGCGTATAGCGCAGCGTCATGGGGCAGATATCCTCCGGCACATTCAGCAGCCGTATGCAGGCGGGCGCAAGCAGCACGCCCAGCAGCGTCAGCAGCAGTCCCGCAAAGAAGCTGAACAGCACCGCCGTATGGGCTGTTTCAGCCAATTCTTCGCTTTGCTTCGCCCCATAATGCTGCGATATGAGGATTGTCGCCGCCGAAGCCAGGCCTGTAAAAAACACCCTGGGGAGCCGGATGAGATTATATACCGCGTCGACGGCGGCAAGCGCCTGCTTTCCGGCAAATCGGCCGACGATTGCTGCGTCAGCCGTGGTATAGAACTGCTGAAACAGGCTTCCGGCAATGATGGGCAGCACGAACAGCACAAGCATTTTACGGACGGGGCCTTCTGTCAGGTCATAACTTCTTTGCTTCAGTAACATGGTATCCTCTCCTTCGTTTTGCAGGTATTTCTGTTGACAATTCTACCACGTTTGGTACAATAGATAAAACGAATTATCCGAATCGTTTCAATTCCACATAAGAATCGGAGGGGCGTCCATGAACACGGAACAGCTTGAAACCTTTCTTGCTCTGGCGGAAACGAAGAATTTCTCCCGCTGTGCGCAGCGGCTTATTATCTCCCAATCCGCCGTGAGCAAGCGCATATTTGAGCTCGAGAAGGAATTGGGACAAACGCTGTTTCACCGCAGCGGCGGCGTGGCGCTGACCGGCGAGGGCAGGGCGTTCCGCCCCTATGCCGAGCAGATGCTGAACCTTCGGGAGCAGGCGGCGGAAAGGCTCAAACGGAGCTCCCAATATACATCGCATCTTTTGATCGGCTGTACCTACGCCTATTACGACCTGCGCCTTGGCGCACAGATAGACGGCTTTGCAGGGGAAAATCCCGGCTGCTCCGTCAAGGTAAGGCTCGCCCATTCCGGACAGCTGATCGGCTTGCTGTTGAAGTCCGCACTGGATGTTGCCTTTACCCATTCGCCCATCGAATATCCGGAGTACACCTGCGAATCTTTGGGCGAGGAGGAGGTCATCCTCGTTACGGGAAGCAGCAACGCCGCCTATCCGCACGGGATAAGCGGTGCGGAATTGCAAACGCTCGATATGGTGGACTCCAATTTCCTTTACGCGCCCACGCGCCTGCGCCTGTTCCCGCCCCCGCATCAGGCGCAGCTGAGCGTGGATATCGCCTCCTGCGCCATACCGCTGATCAGAAGCTCCGGCAGGTTTGCGCTGCTCCCGAGGGGAATGGTCGAGGCCGAGCTGCGCTCCGGCACGCTTCGGGAGGTTATTGTAACCGATGAAAGCCTTCCGCCCGTGCGGAATTTTGCCGTTTACAGAACCACCTCCGGAGAAAGGGAGCTGATCGAGCGGTTCCTGCGCTATCCATAAAAAAGGGGAATGTTACTTTGCGCTGCTTGCCGCAACGGCTCTGTTTCTGCTAAACTATGCGTGAAAGCTTCAAGGGAAAGGGCTGTTTCCGTGTTTCATGATAATCTTCGGCTGAAGCGAAAGGAGCGAGGCCTTTCGCAGGAGGAGCTGGCGTCACGTCTTCATGTTGTCAGACAGACCATTTCAAAATGGGAAAAAGGAATGTCTGTTCCTGATTCTGAGCAGTTGATAAAAATTGCTGTCATTCTTGAAACGACCGTAAGTGAGCTTCTTGGAACCCAAGTGGAAAACGAAGAAGAACCGAACCAGTTGGCGAAAGAGCTGTCCCGCATCAACTCGCAGCTTGCCATCAGAAACCATCGGATGCGGCGTGTGCTGAAAATCATCGCTGTTGCTCTGCTCGTGATTGCCGCTTTGTTTTTTGCAATGATGGCGTTGAATTATGCGCCAATGTCGCAATCGAAATACCCAAAGAAGGATTCTGCCCTTTTGCTTCCAAACAGGACAGATGTAATTTCAGAAACAGGCAGGAATCCTTCATGTTGCCGACCATCATATTTCTCCCGGAAAGAAGCAGTGGACCTGGGGATGCGGCGATTTCGGAAAGGCCTGGGACCGCAACCTGACAGATGAGGATGGTCCGTATGTCGAGCTGATGACCGGCGTCTATACGGATAACCAGCCGGATTTCACCTGGTTAAAACCGATGGAGGAAAAGCGGTTTACCCAGTATTTCATGCCTTATAAGACGGTCGGAGCTGTAAAGAACGCCAGCATCGAGGCGATGGTCGGACTTGATGCGGATGAGAGCGGGATCCGTGTTGCTGCATACACAACGCAGGAATATCCGGATGCCCGAGTCATCCTTACATATGAGGGACAGGTCCTTCTGGATGAAAAGAGAACGATCTCCCCGGTCGCTCCGTTTGAGACGCATCTGGATCAGGTTGTTGAGGACGAGACAAAACTTACGGTCCGCGTTCTCGACGGAACGAGAGAGATGATCTCCTACACACCGGCGAAAAAAGAGATCCCGAAGGTTCCGGATCCGGCGGAGGCAGCGAAAGATCCGGAGGAGATCATGTCAAATGAAGAGCTGTTCCTGACAGGACTTCACATTGAGCAGTACCGCCATGCGACATACCGCCCGGACCCATACTATCTGGAAGGTCTGAAACGTGACCCGGGCGATATCCGGATCAACAATGCATACGGTTCGCTCCTGATGAGAAGAGGCTGTTTTCAGGCTGCTGAGGCACATTTCCGGACAGCGATCAAACGTGCGACCTGGAAGAATCCGAACCCGTATGATTCCGAGCCGTACTACAACCTCGGATTATCCCTGTTTTATCAGGAGCGCTATGACGAGGCGTTTGATGCATTCTATAAGGCGACCTGGTCCAATGAGCAGCAGGAGATGAGCTTCTATTACCTGGCGTGCATCGAGGCGATGAGAGGAAACTTTGAGAGTGCACTGGAACTCGCGGAAAAAGGCCTTGTGAAGAATACGCACAATATCAAGGCGAGAGGACTCCGGGCATATCTTCTCGGCAGACTCGGAAGAACGGAAGAAGCGAAAGCGGCAGTCAGCGAGAACCTTGCGATCGACCCGTTTGATTATGTCTCCATGCTGGAATCCGCATATCTGGATCCGGACCATGCAGAAGAGATCCGCGCGAAGGTCAATAAGCTCTCCAGAAACTTCCATGAGACGTATCTGATGGCGGCGAGAGACTTTGCGGAGTACGGGGCATACGACAAGGCGGTTGATACACTCCGCGAATGCAGTGAGAGCTGGCCGATGTTAAAGTACTATGAAGCATATGATCTCGGAAAGATGGGAGCTTCCCATGAGGAGATCCTGAAAGTGCTCAAAGAGGCAGAAAACTGCAGTACGGATTACTGCTTCCCGAATAAGCTGGAGGACATCCTTGTTCTGACCGATGCGCAGAAACAAGATCCGGACGGGGCAAATGCATTCTATTACCTTGGAAACCTCTGGTATGACAAGCTGCAGTACGATCAGGCGATCAGCTGCTGGGAGACTGCGGCGGAGAAGAAGCCGGGATTTGCGATCACATGGAGAAATCTCTCCCTGGCATATTACAACAAGAGAAAAGATCCGGAAAAGGCAAAGGCAGCGTTGGAAAAGGCAGCAGAACTTGCACCGAACGATGCGAGAATCTTCCTGGAGCTTGACCAGCTGTACCGGAAACTGGAAATGCCGGTCGCTGAGCGACTTTCCCGCTATGAAAAGGCAAAAGAGATCTTTATGCAGCGGGATGATCTGATGATCGAATATGTCACGCTCTTAAATCTCTCCGGCCATTATAAAGAGTCATATGACTTTATCATGGCGCACCGGTTCCATCCGTGGGAAGGCGGAGAAGGAAAGGTTACGACCCAGTATACGACCTCTCTCCTGGAGCTCGGAAAAGCGGAAATCGCAAAAGAGCACTGGAGCGAGGCAAAAGAGATCCTTGAGAAGGCGCTGGTATATCCGGAGAACCTCGGGGAAGGAAAGCTGGAAGGAACGAAGGATAACCACATCCATTATTATCTCGGACTTGCAAAAGAGCATCTCGGGGAGAACGATGAGGCGAAGGAAGAGTATGAGGCAGCTTCGATCGGAACGGATGAACCGGCAGGAATGATGTACTACAATGACCAGCCGGCCGACATGATCTACTATCAGGGACTTGCAAAAGAGAAACTTGGTCTGCCGGTGGAGGCAAAATCGAGATATTACCGTCTGCTCGACTACGGAGAGCGCCATCTGTACGACAAGATGCGCGTTGAATACTTTGCGGTTTCTCTTCCGGATTTCATGATCTTTGATGATGACCTGAATAAGAGAAACAAGACGCACTGCTATTATCTGATGGGGCTCGGATATCTGGGACTTGGAGATAAGGAAAAGGCAGCAGAGGCATTCCGGAATGCGATGCAGCTTGATCCGACGCATTTGAATGCGGGACGTTATCTGAAGATGGCGGAAGAATAGAAGCCGGAAAAAGTCTTACCGCAGGCATAACAGAAAAAAGAAGAGACATGGATTTTGTGCAATTCATGCCTCTTCTTTTTTTTAGTGCACCCGGCGGCGCATGTTTCTAACTTTATAGGAAAGACCACCGACGGTATTTCTTAAATTGAAGCATGCACGCTTTTATGCGGGCATGACAAATAGAACGGCCTTCTATAAAATGAAAGTTCGTCAGGTCGTTTGATTTTCCCATCTCAAAAGCCTTATCAAAAGCTCAAATAATATAGTTTTGGAAATCATAATATGGATTTTTATATAACGACTGTTATAAAT
>ERZ1026901.179-NODE-179-length-57569-cov-29.105105_pt1 | contig 57569 bp, 52 predicted proteins | sample MGYA00380179_ERZ1026901 | MGnify/ENA primary metagenome ERZ1026901 (study PRJEB33269, sample SAMEA4719815) | human gut metagenome | biome: human-associated habitat; feature: organic feature; material: feces | place: Cameroon | collected 2013-10 ... | reverse complement strand
AGGAGTCGTCGGCAGCGTCAGATGTGTATAAGAGACAGAAATACCACTAATTTCTTTTAAAGAATCATTTTCGCCTATTAAGCAATTTAATTCCTGATATTTTTCCCTGAATTGTTCTTTTAAATTTTTATCAGCACTAACAAAATAATTCTTTTTTAGGTTAAACGCTTCTAATGCAACATCTACAATTGTCTCATTTGCTGGTTCCACATTTAATGACTGAATATCCTTGCAAGAAATTAGCGCGCCCCCATCAGGAATAGCAAAAAATTTTCTAAAACTTGTTACATAATAATCTGCAAAATCTATATAATGTCCAGAAAATAAAGATTGCGTCATATCTTCAACAATTACACTTCCTTGAGACTTACATCCTTTTAACAAAGTATAATCATTACTAAGGGTATCAAATCCAAAGAATGAATGCACAAATACAACCTCAGGATTTATCTTTGCATAGGTATCTCGAAAGCTTTTGGAGTTGATGGACATATTCCTATTAATCCCATAAAAACATACGTTCCATCCCTCATCAATAAATGGTTGAATAACTGTGTCACATGTATAAATTGGCAGCATCACACTTTTATTTAGAGAATCGATACATCGACATAATGCTTTTATTGCATTTCTTCCAGATTTCAAAAAACTCGTTTTATATTTATAATTCTTCCAAAAGAATCTTATATTTTTGCTTTTATCATCTATTCCATATTCCCAAAAATCAGACCCTATCTCTGTATGCATCACTATTCTCCCTGATTCCGACTCATCTGTCTTTTTCTTTCAACATCAAATGCATCGTAACAACGATGTTTTTGGTGTCCAACATAACACCATTTTATATTATTTTCATCTTCTACAATTGTTGTTGCATCTTCTACATCACTATGATTAAATAATTTCATTGCAGACATAAATATTATTTTTAAATCAAATAAAAAAGTTATATGATTTACATACTCCACATCTAACTGAAATTTTTCTTCCCATGACAAAAAATTCCGACCATTTACTTGTGCCCACCCAGATAATCCAGGTCTGATATCATGTCTGTGTTTTTCTCCATCTGTATAAAAAGGCAAATATCGTACAACTAACGGACGGGGTCCCACTACACTCATGTCGCCTTTTATTATATTAAAAGCTTCTGGTAATTCATCAAGTGATGTTGCACGCAAAAAACGTCCATATCTATTTAACCTAACTTCATCAGGAAGCAATTCTCCATTCTCATCTTTTCGATTGTCCATTGTTCGAAATTTGATAAGTTTAAATATTTTCGCATCTTTTCCCGGTCTTTCCTGCGTAAAAAATGGATTTCCTCTCATAAAAATCGTTCCAAGAATAATAAGAATTACATACAGCCAGCTAAAAACAATCACAGCTGCCAGACCACAGATTAAATCAATTGGTCTTTTAAAATATTTTTCATAAGGTCCATATGGTTTATGCATTTCTTTATCTCCTAATAACTCTTCAGTACTTGCCTATTACCTAAAACAAATCTTAATAACTTCAATAATTCTATCCTGCTCCTCCACCGTCATCTTATTATCACTTGGCAGACATACACCTCTCTGGAAGATATCCTCACCTACATCTTTGATGCTACCTGCGATATACGCATTCGTCTTTGCTCTTCCAGATCCATTAACTGTCACAAACTCATGCATTCTATACATCGGCTGCATATGCATCGGTTTCCAGATTGGTCTTCCCTCTGCATTAATGCTATTCAGAGCATCGAGTATTTCTGTCGGACAGCTCTTTCCTGCTTCTGAGATATAGAGTGCTTCTGTTTCGCTTCTTACCTGCTTGCACATAGCATTCTCATCAATCATCAGACAGCTTAACCAGTAGTTTGGCTCCGCCTTTGTCTCATCGAATGGATTCATCACGATTGGAAGATCTTTCAGACCTTCTTTGTATCTATCATAGATAGCTTTCTTCTGAGCAATATGGTCAGACAAATGATTATACTGATCTCGGATAACTCCTGCAATAACATTACTCATACGATAGTTGTAACCAACTTCTTCGTTCTGATACCATGCTGCATTTTCTCTTGCCTGTGTAGACCACTTACGTGCCTGATTTGCATCTTCAAGCGAATCTGTCAACAGGCATCCTCCTGCTGATCCTGTAATGATTTTGTTTCCATTATAGGATATTGCAGCATAATCACCATATGAACCACACTGTTTTGCTTCCCATGATGCACCCATTGCTTCTGCTGCATCTTCTACCAATAAAGCACCATGCTTTTGACAAATTTCTTTAATCTCTCTTACATTTCCTGGAAAGCCATATAATTCTGCGTAAACAACCAACTTTACATCTGGATACATTTCAAATGCTTTCTCCAAAGCAATTGGATCCATTCCCCATGAATCGTATTCTGTATCGATAAATACTGGAATGCCCCCTTCATAAACAACTGGATTTAAAGTTGCATTGAATGTCATATCTGTACAGAATACGCGCTTTCCACTCAGTGCTCCTACACCTACAGGTGCTTTGCCATACAGTCTCTCGCCTGCAAGCTTCATACAAAGATGAAGTGCTGCTGTTCCGCAGGCCAGTGCTACCGCATATTTTGTCTCAGATATTTCTGCAGCAACCTTCTCTACTTCATTGATATTTGCTCCAACAGTAGACATCCAGTTTGTTTCATAAGCTTCCATTACATAACGCATAGAATCTGGATACATTGTCGGCGAAGAAAGCCATACCTTTTTTTCAAATTTCTCAAATTGATTACTTTTCTTATACATTTTCTCACCCTTTGTTAATATCAATTATTAATCATTCCAGACCAATCAAGATTTAAAACAATGCAACTTTCATTCCCTTTTTCGAGTTCTCTTCATTTTCTCTGTGTTGTTTTTTAAACGCCGTCTTATTTACCTCTTCCGGTTTTTTAAAGGTCGGAACAACCTTTCTCAACACATCTCTCGCTTTCGAGTCATCATCCGTAGCACAAGCTTCCTTCAACATTGCAAGTTTATCATCAATCTCTTCTGTGCTGAGCGCAGAATCTCTCTCGATAAAGATCATACTGTTCTCTGTCTTATCAAGTTCTTCTGTCTTTACTAATAACTCTTCATAAAGCTTTTCTCCCGGACGAAGCCCTGTCTCAACAATCTCAATTCCCTGTACTCCGGATAATCGGATCATATTTTCTGCAAGATCCATGATCTTCACAGGTTTTCCCATATCCAGCACAAACAGTTCGCCATTCTGTGCCATTGCTCCACTTTGCAGTACCAACTGAGACGCTTCCGGAATCGTCATAAAGTACCGGATGATTCTCTTGTCTGTGATCGTCACAGGACCGCCATTTGCAATCTGTCTTTTGAACAGTGGAATCACCGATCCTGCACTTCCAAGTACATTGCCGAATCTGGTTGCGCTATACTTTACATTTCCATGTGTACTTGCACTCTGCACGATCATCTCACACATACGCTTTGTGGCACCCATGACATTCGTCGGATTGACTGCCTTATCCGTAGATACCATCATAAATCGTTCCACACCATATTCTTCGCATAATTCCACCATGTTTTTCGTTCCAAATATATTGTTTTCAATTGCCTCAATGCAATTATGTTCCATCAACGGTACATGCTTATGCGCAGCAGCATTAATTACGATCTGTGGATGATACTGTTCAAATATTCTTGCCATCGCCTTTCGATTCGTAATCGACGCAATCTCAACCTGTAACTTTAATTTCCCTTTATAAGCAATTTTTAGTTCCTGCTGTACATCATACGCACCATTTTCATAGATGTCCAGAATAACCAACTGTTTCGGCTGCATCTTAGCCATCTGACGGCAGAGCTCCGATCCGATCGAACCGCCGCCACCGGTGATCAATACTACTTTGTCTTTGTAATATGCATTCGTCTGTTCATCCGCAACTACCAGTGGCTTTCTAAAAAGTAATTCTTCAATGTCGAACTCTCTCAGATATCTTTTCCCTCCGGCAGCATGCATCGTCGGATAATCATAGATTTTCACTTTATAGCCGGCATTCTTATAATAATCATACAGTTCTTTACGCTTTTCTGTCTCCATAGACGGAATTGCAAAGATAATCTCCTGCACTTCATAATCATCCAGCTTCGATAATGTTGCATCCGTTTCCGACCATACAGGAATTCCCTGAATCTCACGTCCTACTTTTTCCTTATTAATATCGATAAAGCATCTCGGAACATAAGATGCCTGCTCGTTATTCAGCAGTTCTTCTGCAAGGCCGACACCTACGCGGCCTGCACCGATAATCGCAATTTTGATTTTCTGGATTTCTTTTTCACGTCCTGCATCAATTCCCGAGAATATTTTCAGAAGCACCGCCCAGAATCTGCCCTGTATATCATTACTGTTCCCGCATTTATATGCATAGCGGTACAACATACGCATCGTTAATGCTCCAAGCAGATCTACACTTACAAGAGAAAGCATTCTCGCAAAAGTAATGCTTTCAACAGGAAGAAGAAATTCTATGATCATATAGAGCACACATGCTATTCCATCTGCAAAGATCAGACGCATATAGCACTGGATACCTCCATATCTCCATACCTGTCCATATATATTTCCAAGCAGGCGGATGCCAAATATGCACACCATAGATATACACATTTGTTGAAGTATGCCTGTATATGATAATTTATCATTTCCTCCGTAAAGCCGCAGCAATAATATTGCTGACAATAAATATATCAATATATCATAGCAGACAAGCATCCACCGAATATGAACTTTTTTCTTCTCCTGTATTTTCATAACCTGTTTCTCTTTTCCTATACTATTTCTCTGTTAATACTTTTTGCATCTTATCACTTACATTTGCTACCACTGCTTCATCCGGCCACATCACATACAACAGCTGCGATCCCGACGAATAACAAGCCTGCGTATCTCCCTTGCCGGATGCCGCCTGCGACTCGATATTCCAGCTTGCCCCGTCATTAAGCTGCATATTAATGAATTTTGCCATCTCATCCGATGTCATATTCGTCTCTACACAGTCACTGACCGTTGCCAGGATCTCGTTAGCACTCTTAATGATTGCCGGAGATGTGGCTTTCTGAATGATCGCAGTCAATACTGCTTCCTGATCCTTACCACGCTGGTTATCACCTTCTGCGAAGCTATGTCTCTCTCTTGAGAAAGTAAGTGCCTGCGCTCCATTCATATGATTTACGCCTTTGTGGAAACTATATCCACCTGCTTCAAATTCCACTTCCGAATTCACATCCACACCGCCAAGTGCATCTACTATCGTCTCCAGTGATGTAAAGTTCACCCTCGCATAGTAACTGATGTCGATTCCATACAGATTCTCCAGTGTTGCCATAGAAGCATCTACTCCATAGATACCTGCGTGTGTCAGCTTATCCCTTGCATCACCTGATACGCCCGGAATCGTCACATAATAATCTCTCGGTGTCGTTGTGAGCAGAATCTGCTTCGTATTCGGATTCACCGTCATAATAATATTCACATCACTTCGGCTGTTCGTTGTGATTGGTCCAGATACATCGATACCACTGATAAACACATTGAACGGTTCCTGTACATCTGCTTTTTTCTCTTCTTTTAATTTTGTCTTTATTCCATACTGATACAAAACACGGATCTGATCCGAGAACCCTTCAACCGACTCATCGATCATACTCATATACCCCTCATTGAACACCGCCGCATCTACATTTCCATTCAGAAGTGCATTTGCCTCATCCGTCAATGATTCGTATTCTTCGGTCTTCACATCTTTGCCGACTTTCTTCTCGATGTCCTTGATCATCTTATCGGTATTCTTCTGATCTACTGCCGTCTGATAGCCGAACCGGTAATCCTCGGCATTCTCGATGCTCTTAGCCGAATCCCCCTTCTTCACGACCACGACCATGTTATCCGTCTTGTAGGTAGCTCCGCCGACTTTCTTAAGTACATCATCGGTCTTCATCATTCCCATACTGATTGCTGCCAGTATGATCGTCATCAGGAGACTAATAATCATTCCCGTATAGCGCAGTACCTTATTCTTCGGATACTGCAGGATATGTGTCGCACCGAAGAGTACTGCCAGCGCCCCGATCAGGAAGATCAGGTACTTCTTCGGCAGCATCCCGCTGCCTGCCACAGTCACGATGCAGATCACCGATACCAGAAGCTGGATCAGTGTGATCAGTTTTCCTATCAGGTTCTTTCTTTCCATTTCCAGAAGTCTCTGTCTCATATCATTCATCCTTTGTCTGTTACTGTACAGTCAGTGTAAATGTGATCGGATCTGAGGTATTACCGTCACTGTCCTGTACGTAATACTGTAATGTATAGGTTCCTACCTGGTTCACATTGTAATTACCGTCGATGTGAAGTCCGCGGAACAAGGTGTCTCTGTCGTCTTTGTCATCCACTGCGTCTGTCACTTCATTCAGTGCATTGAATGATGTTCCTCTGGCTATCGTCTTTGCTTCTTCAGCAAGCTTCATTGCCGGACGTGTACCATTCGGCTGCAGAGCCGCACTCTGCTGGTCTGTGCTCTGCTCGTCGGCTGCCGCTGCATCCTGTGCGGTCTCTTCTGCCGCATCGCTGCCTTCTGCTGCCTGATAGGTCACTTCCCGGCTTGCTGTTCCTACATTTTTCGCCTTGTCTGTGACACCGTAATAGACAACTGCTTTCTTCTTACTGACCGGCACGACCTTCTCTACGAACACCTCACTGGTCAGGTCTCCGTCTTTATCGTCCTGTGCCGTCACGCCTTCCAGAAGCTTTCCGTAGTCTTCTCCTTCTGTATAGGCAATCTTCTCACTCTGGTCTACTTTTATCTCCGGTGCAGTGCGGTCCTGATTCTTATAGGTCATATATCCTGCACCTGCCAGTGCTATACATCCGGCCGCCAACAGGCCGGTAACCACGCGCTGGTTCATACGCTCACCCTCTATTTCTTTCCGTTTTCTCCGTAATTGCCATAGTAATTACTGTAGTATTTACCATAATACTTGTTCTGTTTCATATCTACTTTATTCAATACCACGCCGAGGATCGGGCAGTCTGCCTTCTCCAGCTGTTCTTTTACCACTCTGGCGAACTTGTAGCTGATCGTCTTTGCTGAGATGACCATCACAGATGCATCTGAATTTTTTGCAATGATTGCTGCATCGATGACGTTTCCGAGTGGTGGTGCATCGATGATCACATAATCATATGCCTGTCTTGCACCGTCAAGAAATGCTTCGAATCTTCTGCTGCCGAGCAGTTCTGCCGGGTTCGGCGGAACCGGTCCTGCGAACGTTACGAAGAGATTCGGTTCCTGTGTTCTTAAGATCACTTCTTTTACGTCAGCCTGTCCGGAGAGGAAGTGTGTCAGTCCCTTCACTTCTCCTGTGACTCTGTGGCGTCCCATCAGGACGGATTTCCGAAGGTCTGCATCCACGAACAAGACTCTCTTGCCGCCTTCTGCGAGGGACGCTGCGAGTCCCATCGTCACGGTACTCTTTCCTTCGTTCGGTGTACAGCTTGTGAATACGATTACTTTCTTATCTGATCCGGAGAATTCGATGTTGGTACGAAGTGTCTTGTATGCTTCGTTGCTCCGGTAATCTTTCGTTAGATTCTTTAATACTATCTCTGCCATGTCCTTCTCCTATCTTCTGCTTTTTACAGCATTTCTTGATTCTCTCTGCTGCTTTGCCTTCTTCGGCGCGCTGCTTCCTTCCTGGATCGGGATGGAAGTCAGTACATTCAGTCCGAGGTACTTTTCTACATCATCCGGAGTCTTGACCGTATCATCTAAGATAAAGATCAGTACAACGAATCCCATAGAGATGACAAGTCCGAGCAGTGCGCCGAGCATCATGTTCTTCTTGACATCCGGGGAAGACGGGCTGGTCGGAAGGTTCCCTTCTTCTACGGTATTGACAGAATCCGCATTCATGATCTCTGTGATCTGTACGCTGACTGCTTTTCTGAGTGTGTCTGCGATCTGTTTTGCTTCTTTCGGATCATCGTCCGTCACGCTGATGCTCATGATACGTGTGTCGGTCGGTGTCTCTGTGGTGATCATGCCGGCCAGTTCTTCCGGTGTCACATCAAGCTTCAGCTTGGAGATGGTCTTTTCCAGTACCGGACGGCTCTTTACCAGTTCCATGTAATCCTTTGTCAGCATGCTTCCTGTCTGTAAGTCTGTGTAGGTTGCGCTCGCTGAGGTGTCGTCATTCTTCGCCATAACGAAGAGCTTCGTTACTGACGTGTACTTCGGTGTCACGAACATCTTCGTTCCGACGAACGCTACCAGTGCCATGAATACCGCAGACAGAATAATTATCGTCTTCTTTGCCCATAAGGCACTGAATAATTCCATCAGATCAATGGTAACTTCGTCATCCCGAATCTCTTGATTTATCATTCCATAATTTTCTCGGCTCATCTTAATCTCTCTTCTTCAGCATACTCTTGGCGTTGCTGTAGAATATCCTCCTTGTATAATCTTCTCCGTATCGTTTCTCTACGTGAGCGGCCGCCTTCTTCATCTTCGGCGGTCTGTGCTTTGTATCGTGTGCATCGGTTCCGACGCAGAATACCAGGTCGCGGTTCATCAGCTCTTCGATGAACTTCCTGATCTTACGTCCGGATCCCCCGGTGATGCTGTCTGCGTTTACCTGCAGGTTCACACCCATATCGTACAGCTCTTCCGCAAGTTCTACATCTTCGGTGATGCAGTGATAGCGCTCGACATGCGCCAGTATGACTTCGTATCCTGCGAACTGCAGCTGCTGGATCCCCTGTCTGATGTAGCTGTATGTCTGTGAGGGCGGAAATTCTACCAGTACATACTCTCTGCGGTTCATCGAAAGAATCTTTCCTTCTTTTAATTTGTCCGCAACATCCTGTCCGAAATAGACTTCCGTTCCAAGGTATACCCGGAAGTGTTCGTCGATCTCGTGTGCTGCTTCGCGCACAAGCTTTGCCTTTTCACGAAGCTTCTCCGCCGGTGCCTTTCCGCGGTGCGGATGGTGGTGAGGGGTTGCTATGATACACCGGATTCCTTCTGCGTATGCGATCTCAAGCATCTTCTTCGTCTCGGCAAGGTCTTTCGCTCCGTCGTCGACTCCCGGCAGAATGTGGCAATGCATATCTATGTAACATTCTTTCATCTGGTGGTTACTCCTTTATTCTCTGCTTTTTCATCGGTTTCTTATAAGTTTGAATAAATTCATTATATCTTTTTTCTTCTCTGCGCATATTTTTGCGCACCAAAATCCCCCCCCCCCGGTATTCTTATCATTTCATACCAATGGAAGGAAGGGTATCTCTCAAGCTCTTCGTATATTTATACATGTTATAAATGTTATGTAATATCTCTATATTCGGTTTTCTGTTTTTGAAACACAAATAACTGGGATTATTATATATCATTTTTTTGCCCACATCCCTCATCCATTCATAAACATATATGATTTTATCATATCTTTAAGCAGGCTTCAACTATGTATCAACAATTTATACAATTTTACCCATTTTTTGTCTTTTTTTCGACATGTTTTATGCGTCCATCTCTTCTTCGTAGTACTTGATCAGTGCCTGGGTACCGAGATCTCCGCAGCCTTCTGCCTGAAGGAGTTCGTAGTTGGCAAGCACCTGGCTTAATACATCCAGATTGAGATTGCTCATGTTCGCTTCGGTAAGGGCGAGTTTCATGTCTTTGACAAAGTGCTTTAGAAAGAAGCCCGGTGCGTAGTCTCCTGTCAGGATCTTTGGTCCGAAGGTATCCAGCTGTTTGCTGCCTGCCGCTCCGGTCGATACGGAATCGAGTACGGTCTGAAGGTCCAGGCCTTTTGCCTTCGCATAGGTGAGTGCCTCGCAGACTCCGGATAAGGTGCCGGCGATCATGATCTGGTTCGCAAGCTTGGCGTGCTGGCCGCATCCGGATCCGCCCTGGTAGTTGATGTTGGTGCCCATCGCCTCGAATAACGGCATGCAGGCTTCGTAGTCGTCTCTGGAACCGCCGACCAGGATGGAGAGTGTACCGTTCTTCGCTCCGGTGTCACCGCCGGTGACCGGTGCGTCCAGTACGCGGAAGCCTCTTTTGGTTCCTTCTTCTGCGATCTTCTGGTCCAGCATCGGGCTTGTGGTCGTCATGTCGATCAGGTATGCGCCTTCTTTTGCGCTGTCCAGGATGTTGCCTGCATCGAAGTAGACTTCTTCTACATCGGTCGGGAAGCCTACGATGGTGATGACTGCTTCTGCGTCTTTTACGCAGTCTGCGATGGTGTCGTGGAATGTGGCTCCTTCGCTGATCACGTCTTCGACTTTGGATCTGGTTCTGGCGTAGATGTGTAATTCGAATCCCGCTTTCATGAGATTGCGGACCATGGATCTGCCCATGATACCTACGCCGATGAATGCTATTTTGTTCATTGATTTTTCCTCCGTGTGTTGATTACTCTTCTACTTTCTCCACTACTTCGCCCTGTCTCTTGTAGATGCTGTGTGCCGGTACGAATCCTCTGACGCTTGACAGCGGGTAGATGTTGCTGTGGCTTCCGATCACGGTTCCCGGATTCAATACGCTGCCGCAGCCGACTTCTACTTCGTCTCCGAGCATGGCTCCGAATTTCTTAAGGCCTGTCTCGATTCTTTCGTCTCCGGCTTTTACTACGACGAGCTTTTTGTCGGATTTGACATTGGATGTGATGGATCCGGCTCCCATGTGGGATTTGTAGCCGAGGATGGAGTCGCCCACGTAGTTATAGTGCGGCACCTGTACTTTGTTGAACAGGATGACGTTCTTAAGTTCTGTCGAGTTACCTACGACTGCGCCTTCGCCGACGATCGCATTTCCGCGGATGAATGCGCACTGGCGGATTTCTGCGTTCTTTCCGATGATCGCCGGTCCGTGGATGTAGGCTGTCTGGAATACGGTTGCGGATTTGGCGATCCATACGTCTTCGCCGACCTGATCGTATTCATCTGCCGGAAGGGTCTTTCCGAGTTCTTTGATGAAGCCGCTGATCTTTGGAAGGATTTCCCATGGGTAGGTGGCTCCTTCGAAGATGTCTTTTGCGATGGTTTCATCCATGTGGTTGTAGAGGTTTTTGATGGTTAATTGTTCTGACATGTTGGTTCTCCTTTTTATTTTTTGGTTTTTCCGGTCTTTCTCACCGGCTTCTTATAAAACTGCGCTGCCTTATCATAGCACGCCCGCATCTGATACTGATTGTTCAGTCCCTTTACCGCAAGTGTCCTTCTTGACACGAAATCATCCAGCTTTTTCATATATTCATCTGATGTGATATCTCCGTCTGCCACATACGTCAGGCCTTTCTCCCAGCTTGCCGTAAGTTCCGGGTTCAGGAGCGGCCGGATGGAATGGTCTACGACATCGTAGATCATTTCCCCTAACATCGTCGGCGTGACGATCTGGGTCTTTTTATTGAGCGCCAGATATTTATTATTAAATAATTTCTTCAGTATCTCGCCTCTAGTGGCACTGGTGCCGATTCCGCTTCCTTTGATCTGGGCACGGAGTTCTTCATCTTCGATGAGCTGTCCTGCATTTTCCATGGCAAGGATCAGGGAACCGGAATTGTAGCGCTTCGGCGGCGAGGTCTTGCCTTCTTTGATGTCCAGGGACTGTACCGGAAGGGTCATGCCTTTCTTGAGGCTCTGGATCCTGACAAAGAAGTCTGCATCGGTGTCTTTGTCTTCGGTACTGTCTGCACTGCTATCTGTATTATCGTTATTGTCGTTCTTCCTGCCCGGCACGCCTGTTACTTTCAGATAGCCTTCTTCTGCCAGTACTTTAAAGCTTGAGAAGAAGGATTCTTCTTTGATCTTCGTCACGATCGATACTTTCTGATAAACAGCCGGTGGATAGAAGATGCTTAAGAATCGTCTTACGATCACATCATACACCCTCTGTGACAGGTTCGGAAGTCCTTTTAGCGCTCCCATGCCCTGTCCGGTCGGGATGATCGCATAGTGGTCTGTGATCTGCTTGTCGTTGACGTATCTCGTCTTCTCTAAGTCTTTGTGGCTGCCGAATTTCACGATGTCCTGAAGGTATGGTTTTGCCGGCTCGTACTGCATCAGACCGTTTAAGTTCTTGTGGATCTCTTTTGCCACTGCTGTGGACAGGACACGGGCATCTGTTCTTGGGTAGGTTACGAGCTTCTTTTCATATAACTCCTGGATAATCCGGAGTGTCTCATCCGGACTGATCTTGAACCGCCTGGAGCATTCATTCTGAATCTCGGCCAGATTGAATAATAACGGCGGGTTCTTCTTTTCTTTCTTTTTTTCTATGGATACGATCTGGCAGGTCAGGGGTTGGCTGGCGTCTGACTCGCTGTTGCTTAGGAAGCGGATCAGTTCTTCTGCCTTTTCCTTTTCTTTGAATCCATTTTCCTTATAGAGGTCGAAGGATTCGAACCATTTTGATCCTTTGACTGCCCGCCATTCTCCTTCGAATGTTGCCCCTTTCTCTCCGATGGTGCTTAGGACTCTGTAGAACGGGGTCTCTACGAATTCCCTGATCTCCCGTTCTCTGCGCACGACCATGCCGAGGACGCAGGTCATAACGCGGCCTACGGATACGACGGAATATTTCGTATTCAGATAATTGGAGATGCTGTTACCGTATTTCAATGTCAGAAGGCGGGAGAAGTTGATTCCCATCAGGTAGTCTTCTTTCGCTCTTAAGTAGGCGGATGCTGCCAGGTTGTCGTATTCTTTTAAGTCTTTTGCTTCTTTGATCCCGCGCAGGATCTCTTCTTCTGTCTGGGAGTCGATCCATACGCGGCGGCGGTTCTTGCCTTTTACGCCTGCCTGCTGTTCGACCAGACGGTAGATGTATTCTCCTTCCCGTCCCGAGTCGGTACAGACGTAGATGGTGTCTACGTCTGTGCGGTTCAGCAGTCCCGATACGATTCGGAACTGCTTTGACACTGCCGGAATGACTTCGTATTTGAATTCCTGCGGGATAAAAGGCAGAGTCTCAAGACTCCACCTTTTTAATGCCGGATCGTATTCTTCCGGATAACTCATCGTGACCAGATGTCCGACGCACCAGGTTACGATTGCTTCTGCTGATTCGAGATATCCGTCTTTTCTCTGTGTATTGATATGCAATGCCTTGGCAAACTCCTGCGCTACGCTGGGTTTTTCGGCAATGTATAGTGATTTTCCCATGTAATTGTGTTACTCCTTGGTGAGCCGATGGGGACGGGAATTACTGGCTTTTTTCCTGTCCCTGATGGCTTTTATTTTTTTCTGTGCCGGAGGGACAGGAAAAAAGCCAGTAATCCCCGTCCCCGTTGGTCTTCTTCTCGGCTGCCATGCTGTGCTTCTTCCATGAAGACTGCCTGGGAGTCCACAGCTTTTATGCCGCCGGTCCGTTTCATATATGTGCCGTCTTTCTGCATGATCCTTGCTTTCACGTTATCGCTTAACATGATCTTCAGGTCATGGTTGATCTGGCGTCTGATCTGCCCGTCTAATACCGGGCAGGCTACTTCTACTCTTTTTTCTGTATTTCTTGTCATCATGTCTGCGGAGCCGATATAGATCTTCTGCTCTTTGCCGGTTCCAAAGCTGAAGATACGTGGATGTTCCAGATAGCGGCCAACCACACTCATCACTCTGACATTTTCCGTAAATCCAGGCACTCCCGGTAGTATACAGCAGATTCCACGAACAATCAAGTCTACCCTTACTCCGGCGCAGGAGGCCTCGGATACTTTCTTTATGAAGTCCACATCTGTCACGGAGTTCATCTTCATAATGATGCGTCCTTCGCTTCCTTTTGCTATCTCTTCGTCCATCATCTGTAAGATACGGCTCTTTAAGCTGACCGGTGATACGATCAGGTATTGATAGCTGCCCTGCAGATTGCCGATGGACATATTCTTGAAAAATTCTGCGGCGTCCTGTCCGATTCGCGGATCAGCAGTCATCAAGGACAGATCGGTATACATGGCAGCTGTCTTCTCGTTATAATTGCCGGTTCCGACCTGTGTGATATACTGGATGTCATTGCGGTTCCTGTATGTGATCAGACAGATCTTGGAATGCACTTTGTAACCGTCGAATCCGTAGATCACACGGCATCCGGCTTCTTCCAGACGTTCCGACCAGTCGATGTTGTTCTGCTCGTCAAATCTTGCACGCAGCTCGATCAGCACGGTGACTTCTTTTCCATTTTCCGCAGCTGCGCACAGGTATTCCACCAGTCTTGCCTTCTTCGCCAGGCGGTAGATGGTGATCTTGATCGTCATAACGTTCGGATCTGCCGCGGCATCTTTGATCAGCTTCAGGAATGGATCCATGCTTTCGTATGGGTAGAACAACAGGATATCATTCTTTTTCACCTGTTTTAGCATATTGCCGTCCTGTACATGTGCTGATTTTTGTGGGGAGAATGGTTCGTAGACCAGTGCTTTCTTCATGGACTCCGGAAGATTTCCTGCGATTGAGAACATATAATCCAGTTTCATCGGCATCTTCGTGCGGAAGATCTGCTCCGGTGTGATCTTGAATTTCTTACAGAAGTATTCCTGCATTTCCGGTGTCAGTTTCTCTGCTGTTTCTAATCTTACAACCGCCATCCTGCGGCGTTTGTGCAGGGTACTCTGCATGAGTTTCCGGAAATCATCGGTAACCTCCAGTGCTTCATCGTCCGGGGATACGTCTGCATTTCTTGTCACGCAGATGTAGTTCGGGTCGGATACTTCGTACTGGTCAAATACCAGATCCAGGTATTCCATGATGACTTTCTCCATGCGGATATAGCGGATGTCATGTCCCGGAAGCATCAGGATATCGGATACATAGGTCGGAACCGGTACGATTCCGAGGATCTGCTCTTTTTCTTTGTCGTCTTTGGTCTTCCTGCTATTGATATGCTTCAGATTGGCTGTTACGTAGATATCTTTATTCATAAGGTGCGGGAACGGGTGGCTGCTGTCTACGATCTGCGGTGACAGTACCGGCAGGATCTGCTCTTTGAAACATTTCTTTACGTATTTCTTCTCGTCTGTCTCCAGCTCTTTAAAGTCCAGTCCGCAGACCCCGTATGGAGACAGTTCTTTCTTGATCCCGGCGTAGGTCTTGTCGCGTTCTTTATATAACGGGGCAACTGCTGCGTAGATCGCATCCAGCTGCTCCTGCGGTGTCATTCCCGAGCGGCTGTCCTTGTGGCGGTCATCTGTCTGCACCATATCATAGAGGCTTCCGACACGGATCATGAAGAATTCATCTAAGTTACTGGTGAAGATGGCCACGAATTTCATACGTTCCAATAGCGGCACGCTCTTATCTCTTGCTTCTTCCAATACACGCTGATCGAATCTCAGCCAGGAAAGTTCTCGGTTCTGTGTGTAGTTTAATAGTTCTCGGTCCATAGGGGCTTCCTCCGTTTCTTGCCAGGGGGACGGTGTTTTTGGTGCCATGGGGACGGTGTTTTTGGCTTTTTCAGTGTCCCCACCGGCACTCTGCACCGGCATTCTGTAATCAGCGAATTTATTGTATACTTTATTATAGCAAAACCGTCTTTTATTCTCAACACTGAGATGTAGCGTGTTCAGACTTGTGGCAAAACTGGTGTTCAGATTTGCGATCAGATTTGTGATCAGTTTGTAATCAGATTTTGTATCGGCAGGCGGGACCGGCTTCTTTGCTAGAGATATAACGTATAAAAAGGCGGGAACTGCGCCTTTTTACATGTTGCAGTTCCCGCCTTTTTATATTTTATGCTTTCATCTTTTTTATGCTTTTGCCTTTTTATGTCTTCGCCTTATGAATGCTAAGCAGGTGAGTGTGCCACCTGGGACACTAAAAAAGCCGGATTTCCCGTCCCCCTGGCTACTTCGCCTGGATATATCCCTTAGCAGTAAGTGCTTCGGCGCAAAGTACGGCTCCGCCTGCCGCACCGCGGACAGTGTTGTGTGACAGTCCGATGAATTTGTAATCATACATGCTGTCTTCTCTCAGACGTCCGATAGATACACCCATTCCGTTTTCGTAGTTAACATCTGCTTTTACCTGTGGTCTGTCGTCTTCTGACAGGTACTGGATGAACTGCTTTGGTGCACTTGGAAGTTCTGCTTCCTGTGGGAATCCCTTGAAGCTTTCCAGTTTCTCGATCAGCTGTTCTTTGGTTGGCTTCTTCTCGAAGTTGATGAATACAGCTGCTGTATGTCCATTCAGTACAGGTACTCTTAAGCACTGGCATGTGATCTTTGGCTCTTCTGCAAGTTTAATTTCACCATTTTCCAGTGTTCCGAGTACACGCAGAGGTTCTTTCTCACTCTTTTCTTCTTCTCCGCCGATGTACGGGATGATGTTCTCGATCATTTCCGGCCAGTCTTTAAATGTCTTACCGGCTCCGGAGATTGCCTGGTATGTTGTTACAACAACTTCCTTCGGTCCGAATTCTTTCCATGCTGCAAGTGCAGGTGTATAGCTCTGGATGGAGCAGTTTGGTTTTACTGCGATGAATCCGCGTGTTGTTCCGAGACGCTCTTTCTGAGTCTTGATCAGGTCGAAGTGCGCTGCGTTGATCTCAGGTACTACCATCGGTACATCTTTTGTCCAGCGGTGTGCGCTGTTGTTTGATACAACCGGTGTCTCTGTCTTTGCATATGCTTCTTCGATCGCTTTGATCTCGTCTTTTGTCATATCTACGGCACTGAATACGAAATCTACGGTAGAAGCTACTTCTTCTACTTCATTTACATTCTTTACGATCAGTTTCTTAACGCCTTCCGGCATTGGTGTATCCATTTTCCAACGTCCGCCGACTGCCTCTTCGTATGTCTTTCCTGCGGAACGCGGGCTTGCTGCTACTGTTACTACCTCGAACCAAGGGTGATTTTCAAGCAATGAGATAAAACGCTGTCCAACCATTCCTGTTGCTCCTAAAATACCTACTCTTAATTTCTTCTCCATCTTCTTTTCTCTCCCTTACTTTTGTTTTTTATTCAGCCATGTATTTCTTATAAGCTGCGATTGACTTTGCCATCGCATCCTTTCCCGGTGCTCCGATCGTGATACGCTTATTCACACATGTCTCAAGATCAATTGCTTCATATATGTCTTCTTCAAATACCGGTGAGATCTTCTTGTACTCTTCCAGTGGAAGTGCATCTAACGGGATCTTCTTCTCGATACAGGTCAGCACAAGTTTTCCTACGATGCCGTGTGCATCTCTGAATGGTACACCGTGATTTACCAGATAGTCTGCCGCATCTGTTGCGTTGGTGAATCCGTGTTTTGCACTTTCTTCCATGCGGTCTTTGTTGAACTGCATGGTCTTTAACATACCGGCAAATAATGTGATGCATCCTTTTGCGGTATCCATGGCATCGAATGCCCATTCTTTATCTTCCTGCATGTCTTTATTGTATGCAAGAGGAATACCTTTCATCGTTGTAAGCAGTGCATTTAATGCACCATATACGCGTCCTGTCTTACCTCTTACGAGTTCTGCGATATCCGGGTTCTTCTTCTGCGGCATGATACTGCTTCCGGTGCTGTATGCGTCATCGATCTCCACGAACTGGTATTCATTCGAATTCCAGATGATGACTTCCTCACAGAATCTACTCAGGTGCATCATGATGATGCTGAGTGCAGATAACAGTTCTAATAAGTAATCTCTGTCAGATACCCCGTCCATGCTGTTGAGTGTCGGTCCGTCGAATCCAAGTAATTCGGCTGTGTACTCACGGTCCAGAGGATAGGTTGTCCCCGCAAGTGCTCCGGAACCGAGCGGACAGGTATTCATACGCTTTGCGATGTCCTGCAGTCTCTCGTGGTCTCTGCGGAACATTTCAAAATATGCTCCCATGTGGTGGGCCAGTGTGATCGGCTGCGCTTTCTGAAGGTGTGTGAATCCAGGCATGTATGTCTCGACATTTTCCTCCATCACGTGAAGGATCACTTCCAGAAGTTCTTTTACCTGGGCGTCGATCTCGTGGATCTCGTCTCTGGTGAAAAGCTTCATATCTAATGCAACCTGGTCATTTCTGCTTCGTCCGGTGTGAAGTTTCTTTCCCGGATCACCGATACGGTCGATCAGTGTTGCTTCCACAAAGCTGTGGATATCCTCATATTTATCTGATATTTCTAATTTTCCGGATTCTACATCTGCCAAAATGCCATTCAATCCGTCTGTGATCTGTTCTTTTTCTTCTTCCGTTAAGATTCCCTGCTTTGCAAGCATTGCTACATGTGCAAGACTGCCTTTGATATCCTGCTTATAGAATCTCTTGTCGAATGTAATGGAAGCGTTGAAATTATATACTAACTGGTCTGTTTCTTTTGTGAAACGGCCTCCCCATAACTGTGCCATATGGATTTCTTCCTTTCATTTTTAAGTTTACTGTTTCCGATTTTAACACATTTCCGCGTAAAAGCAAATATTATTGCAGAAATTTACATATTTATTCACCCTGAAACGTGATTTTTTTCTTAATCCATGCAATTTTCTGATTCCATTTATGCATTTTCACTGTTCTTTTCGTGCCTGCTGTTCTTCCATGCGCTGACGCATGGAGAATTCACAGCCACAGTAATCCTGCCGGTAAAGCCCGTACTGTGCGGATAATTCTACGGACCGCTTATATCCGTTCTTCTTTTTGAAATCCGATGTCAGATATGCCACGCCATACTCTTCTGCAAGTTTTAATCCAATCTCATTCAATTTCGCTGCATTCTTAAGCGGGCTGATGCTGAGCGTCGTCGTGAAGTACTCATATCCTCCGGCTTTTGCAATCTCTGCGGCCTCTCTTAAGCGGAGTTCATAGCATTTGAAGCAGCGCACGCCGCCTTCTTTTACTTCTTCCAGTCCCTTTGCCATCGCATAGAATTTCTCTTTCTCATAGCTGCCCGCAATGAACTGCACCGGATATTTCGTATGCATCGCCCCGATCAGTGTCTGCTGTTCGATGATGCGCTTGCTGTATTCACTCTCCGGGTAAATGTTCGGGTTGTAATAAAGTACCGTGATTCTGAAGTAATTGCTTAAGTATTCCAGCACATAACTGCTGCATGGGGCGCAGCAGCTGTGAAGCAGAAGCGTCGGGACTTTTTCTTCTTTTTGCAGATCCGTGATTAATCTATCCAGTTCTTTTTGATAATTTATTTTTTGTAACATGTAGTGACCTCTCCTGGTGTGTTAATGTCTTTCTGACATTTCCATATCAGCATTTTACCACACACACCACATTTATTCACCTGTTTTCTGACTGCGGCATATCTTACTTATATAGGTTATTTTTCGCTTGTAGGAGGTCTTCTATGGAACCGGTTCGGGAACAGATATTAAATCTACAGCACATTTCTTACACGTATCATACTCTGCAAGGGGAGACCCTGGCTCTGTCTGATATCTCATTTTCATTGAAAAAAGGCGAATTTGCCGCCATTGTAGGCCCCTCCGGGTGTGGCAAATCTACACTGCTTTCGCTGATCTGCGGACTGCTGTCTTGTACAGAGGGGCAGATCAAGATCAACGGAAAGCCTTTGAAAGAGAGCACGACAAATGTCGGCTATATGTTACAACACGATGAACTCTTTGAATGGCGCACGATTTATAATAACGTAATCCTTGGGCTGGAAGTCCAGCACGCACTGACAGCACGTACGAAGCAACGGGCACATGAGCTTCTTGACATCTATGGACTCGGTGACTTTAAGAATGCAAGGCCTTCGGAGTTGTCCGGCGGGATGCGGCAGCGTGCTGCCCTGATCCGCACACTCGTCCTGGAGCCGGAGCTTCTTCTTCTGGATGAACCTTTTTCTGCCCTGGACTATCAGACCAGGCTTCAGGTTGGCGATGACATCGGGCAGATCATCCGGAATGAAGGAAAATCTGCACTTCTGGTCACGCACGACCTGTCGGAAGCAATCTCTCTTGCCGACCGTGTGATCGTGCTTTCCAGCCGGCCGGCAACGATCCGGCAGACAATTCCGCTTATCTTCCGCCTGGAGCATGATACTCCGCTGAAGCGCAGGAGTACGCCGGAATTCAAGAATTATTTTAATCTGATATGGAAGGAGCTGAATGACGATGACAAGAAGCAGGAAGCACCAGTTTTCTCGAAAACCGGCAACTGATCCGGCCGCCGCTGTAAGTTCTGCGCAGCGCTCTTTTCTGCGCCGTTACCGGATGCACCAAAGATTCGTCTGCATTTCCCGTATTCTTCTTCTCGTGATTTTTCTGTCTGTGTGGGAATTTACTTCCTCTCATCAGATCATCGATTCATTTATCTTCAGCAGTCCGTCCGGGATCGCACGGTGTTTTTTCAGCATGGCTGCCGACCGGAGCATTTTCCGGCATCTGGGTGTTACATTATATGAGACTCTCGTCAGTTTCTTTCTGGTGACATTCTTCAGTGTGCTGGCTGCTGTACTTCTGTGGTTCAGTAAGAAGCTTTCGGAGATATTGGAACCCTATCTGGTCGTCCTGAACAGCCTTCCGAAGTCGGCGCTTGCCCCGCTCCTTATCGTATGGCTCGGTGCCACACGCACCACGATCATCGTTGCCGGGATGTCGGTGGCAATCTTCGGAAGCATTCTGAACCTGTATACCAGTTTTATGACTACTGACCCGGGTAAGATGACACTGATCTATACGCTCGGCGGAAAGCATAGAGATGTCCTGACCAAGGTTGTACTTCCCAGCTCCATACCTGCGATCCTGAGCAATATGAAGGTAAATATCGGACTGTGTCTGGTAGGGGTTGTGATCGGTGAATTCCTGGCGGCCCGTGAAGGGCTGGGATACCTGATCATCTACTCCAGCCAGATTTTCCAGATGAATGTCCTGCTTATGAGCATTGTATTACTATGTATCATGGCGATGGGATTGTATGCGGTGGTAAGCCATTGGGGACGGGGTTAACCGGCTTTTTTTCTGTCCCCGGTAGCTCAGACTTCTCTTACCGCTTTATCTATCACCGTTCTCGATATGCCCGTCAGCCTGCTCAGCTGCCGTTTAGAGATTCCGGCATGATGTAACATTTTCAGATATTGATTTCTTGTATACAATTCCAGATGTTGGAAATCAGACGGGGATATGCACGGTGTCTGCTCCCGTATCACATCCAGCGCTGCCCGGTCCGACATACGGTAAGAAGACACATGTTCCATACATTTTTCATCCGAATCAGTATTCAGATAATCCATACATTCGCGTTGACTGCCAAACAATTCCAATACACGATCCACATCGATAAACGAATCATCTGTAACCACGTACGCTCTGTAACTGCTCCACGGATATACGCCGGGCACCCTTTCCAGCCCGGCATGGAGTGGGTTCTGATGGATATAGCGGAATACCGTTTGAAAATATCTTGTATTATTTACCGGCTCACTTTTATACCTCTCCTGGAACAGATTGCCTGTGCGGTCGTATTTCCGATTATACCATCGGACAAATTTGACCTCGATTTTCTTCATGATTTCATCCAAGGGAATGTCTGCGTCCTCGATCAGCAGATGGACATGATTGTCCATCAGACAGTACGCATATAACTTGAACCCGCACAGCTTTTTATAGTGCTTCATAATGCTGATAAACTGCACATGATCATGCTTGTCTTCGAATATGATCTGCTGATTGATTCCTCTTAAGATCACATGATAAATGTTCATGCTGCTCTTTTTTCTGGCTTTTCTTGGCATTGCACCAATCCTTTCGTGCGTAAAATTAAAAATGATTAAAATGGGTAAAAAACAGATAAAATAATAAAACAGAAAATAAACATATAAATAAAATGATTGTTATAGATAAATGTTTAAACTCATTATATAGATGTCTTCAACAAAAGACAAGCGGAAAATCTAAAAAAGCCAGCAGGGACAGAAAAAAAGCCACTTTTCCCGTCCCCTTGACCAAACTCCCCCCATTGTCTATAATTATACTCAAAAGTAAAAGAGAGGAAGATCATTATAAAAACCCCAGACAAAAACCAAAACAAAACCAAACGTGGATTTACATTAGTGGAGCTTATTGTCGTACTGACGATTCTTGCGATTCTTGCTGCTCTTCTGATCCCGGCTCTGACAGGGTATATCAGAAAAGCAAAAGAAAAAGCTATTATAACGGAAGCCACCGATGTGTGGAAGGCTTCGCAGGCAGCACTGTCGGAATGCTATGCCCTGTATCCGGAGAGCTTTACCGATCCGGCTCCAAAATCACCTTGCCGCTTCACCACTGTCATTGATGGTAAGAATGTAAGCGGTCTTGGCAGGGTTACCAACGCTGCCCTGAATGCCATACAGATGAATCCAAAAGATCAGACAGAAGTCAATACCTCCAGCAGAAGGATCTCCCGCCAGGTACTGGATTATCTTGACAGTACGAACAAAAAAGATGCACGTTATCTGTTCACCGCTCCGTCCGGGAAGAATACATGGAACACGACCTGCAATGCCTTCTTAGGCAGTAATCCGAATTCGAGAGAAGTACTGCTTCAGATCTTTCACACGGCTGACGGACGGGTGGTTGCGATCAACTTCGGCAAAGACGGTTACATGGTAACCATCATTCCGGGTAAGAAGACAACCTGCGTCTATAATGGGACATCTCTAAATTCCATAGGTTGATAGCAGTTCTGCCTTATCATTTGTATACATCACTGCTTCTTTCTGCGTGATGTATCCTTCCTGCATAAGTCTTAACAGATCCATATTGAGGGTGTGCATGCCTTTCGCTGCTCCCGACTGCATCATGGCAGGCATCTGATGCGTCTTACCTTCACGGATGAGATTCAGGATCGCATCATTTCCGGTCAGGACTTCTGTCGCTGCCACACGGCTCAAGCCTCCGCCACACGGGATCAGGCACTGGCTGATGATTCCTTTTAATGTTCCTGCAAGCTGGATGCGTACCTGGTTCTGTCCTTCAGCCGGGCAGGCATCGATGATACGTTCTACCGTCTGGGCAGCTCCGGTCGTATGAAGCGTGGAAAGTACCAGGTGCCCGGTCTCTGCTGCCAGAAGTGCTGCCGAGATCGTCTCATAGTCCCGCATCTCTCCTACCAGGATCACATCCGGGTCTTCCCGGAGCGCACTTCTTAAGGCAGATGCAAAGTCCGGTACGTCCTGTCCGACCTCACGCTGGTGGATCAGGGATTTCTGAGATTCGTACACATACTCGACCGGATCTTCTATCGTAATTATGTGTCTGTCATAGGTCTGGTTCATATGTTCAATGACTGCCGCCAGTGTGGTGGACTTTCCGCTTCCGGTCGGTCCGGTCACCAGAACGATCCCCCTCGGTTCTTTCGCCATATCATACAGGATGGATGGGATCTTCAGTGCTTCCAGCGTCGGGATCGTCTGATTCAGGATCCGGATCGTTGCTGCGATCTTCTTCTGCTGGCAGAAGATATTCACACGCTGTCTGCATCCGTCAGTAGTCTCCCATGAGAAATCCACATCTCTTCCCTGGTAAAATGCTTCTCTTTGTGCTTCATTTAACATTCCAAGAAGCATCTCTTTGATCTGCTCCGGCTCCATCTGCCAATCGGATTTCTGCAGGTGGCCATTCACTCGCTGCCAGATCGGCATTCCTTCTGAAATGTGTATATCCGATGCTTTTTCTGCCCGTGCTTTACGGATCAGATGGTCGATAATTTCATGATTTTTTTCCATTTTCCCGCTGTTTCTGCCTTTCTCCATTTATTCATAACTGATCTTCATCAGTTCTTCCGGCGTTGTGAGTCCTTCTTCCACAAGGATCTGTCCGCTTTCCTTCAGTGTGCGCATCTTCTGATGTTCTCTTGCATAATGTGTGATCTCTTCCACCGATGCATGCTCGATGATCATCCTGCGGATCGCATGATCGACAGCCAGTACTTCATGAACGGCGATCCTTCCCTTATATCCGGTGTGATGACACTGCGGGCATCCCGCACCTCTGTGGATCGTCGTGACATCTTCTCCGAGGAATACTCTCTCCTGCGGTGTTGTCTCTACCACCTGTCCGCAGTAAGGGCAGACCTTGCGCATCAGACGCTGCGCCACAAGTCCTACAATGGAATTGGCCACCAGATACGTCTCAACACCCATATCTTCCAGACGCACGATACTGGATACCGCATCATTCGTATGCAGGGTACTGAGCACCATATGTCCGGTGATGGCAGCACGCACGGAAGTTCCCGCTGTCTCTCCGTCTCTGGTCTCCCCGACCATGATGATATCCGGATCCTGACGCATCAGTGCACGCAGTCCCACATCGAAGGTCAGCCCTGCTGCCGGATTCACCTGCGTCTGGTTGACTCCCGGAAGGTTCTTCTCCACCGGATCCTCGATCGTAGAGATATTCACCTGTCTGCCTGACAGATAATCCAGTACCATATATAACGTCGTAGATTTGCCGCTTCCAGTCGGTCCGGTGATGTATATGATCCCGTTCGGGCAATTCAGAAGTGGCGCAAACTGCGCATAGCTGTAATCATCCATTCCGAAATGATCCGCATGATCCATATGTGCCGTGCCCGCCATGATACGCAGGACTGCCTTCTCTCCGAATACGGTCGGCAGAACGGATACACGGATATTGACCTGTCCTTCGTCCAGTGCCACACGGAAATGTCCATCCTGCGGGATACGCTTCTCTGCGATATCCAGATTGGCCAGGATCTTGATACGTGCGATCAGTGGTCCGTGGATATTCTTCTGGATCTTCACATATTCCGTCACCACGCCGTCGATACGCATGCGGACGGTGGTCTCTTTTTCAAATGGTTCGATGTGGATATCGCTGGCTTCTGTCTTGATCGCACGCTCGATCAGACTGTTCAGGAGTCTGACGATCGGCGCTTCATCATCTGCATTTTCCAGATTCTCGATTTCAAGCTCATCAACCGCACCCACTGTGTCAAATCCTACATTTGCCTGCTTTGCGGCTTTTCTCGCATTGACCTCTGCATAGTAATAAGACACGGCTTTCTTAAGCGGTGCTTCTTCACTTAAGCAGATCTTAAGCTGACATCCGGTCTGCTGCCTTACTTCTTCCAGCGCAAAATAATTGAGCGGGTCATTCGTGACCAGAATAATGTTGTGGTCCTTTACACTGACCGGAAGTAACAGATTCTTCTCTGCAAGTTCACGGTCGATCATGCCGACCGCTTTTAAGTCCACCGGGATCTGCGCCACATCTACGATATCCAGATGCAGTCTGCTGGCAAGTGCCTCCAGCACCTGTTCTTCCGTGACAAATCCCAGTTCCATCAGTATCTGTCCTACTCGTTTGTCTCTATGTTCTTTCTGGTATGCCAGGGCCTGTCTGATCTGTTCTGCGGTTACATAACCTTTCTCTTCCAGGACCTCTCCGATTCTAAGATTTGTTTTCAATTTCTCATTTCCTCCCTGGGATTCTTACTTTCAGGCATTATTATCTTTCACTGTTCTCCGGGTTTATTTTCCAAGCTGTCCGCATGTATAGACTGCCATCGTGCATTCACAGTTATTCTGTGACACCTGCTGCAGGCTGTCATCTACATATGTGCTCTCTTCCATGTGAAAGCTTCGCACCTGTACCCCCGGATAATTCCTGGCGATGTCATCTAACATGGCACGGATCTGCTGCTCCGACCCCTGAAGTGTAATGGATACGGTCGTTGTATTCACATATTTTAATACGGAAGAACCGGAATGACTGCCTGCTTTGGTTGTGTCATCGCTGTCCTTACTTTTTACAACCGTCTGGTATGCCGCCGGAATGCCGGGCGTTGTATTTTCAATCTTCAGATACACCGGTTTTAATCCCTGCTTCAATGCCAGGCCGGTGACAAGTTCATCCACTTCCTGATTCTCAAGAAGTTCATAGAAGCCCTTGCCGGATTCTGCCAGTTTCTGATTCAGCTTTACAATCTTTTCTTCATTAACCGGTCTGTCTTCGATGGTCTTCTCCATCTCGTCTTTTTGGATCTGCTTTTCTTCCTTCACCTGTACCAGATCCTGATGTTTCTCGATTCCCGGGAACACAAAGAAACGGAAAGAAAAGAATATGATCAGTATGCATGCCAGGAACTTTATGAGTACGACATCCCCCGGTTTTAATTCCATTTCCAGCTTCATTACTTATCACCCCCGTCTTCTTGTGCTTTTAATATGCAGGAGAGATCCAGTGAATACTCACCGTCCCCGAACTGATATCCGCTGTAATCTACAGAGGAAAATAATCCGGTGTCCGTAAGTCTGCTGATATACCCCGGAATGTCAATAACGGTCGGGCTGACCGCATGGAATGTAAGCAGTCCCGTCTCCGCATCCATGGACTCGATCTCCACCTGGATCTGGCTGCCGCCACTGTTCACGATCGTTGCAGTCATCTCTTCGGTCAGAACCGGATAGGTTGCAAGATTACTCTTCATCCGGTTCACCTGGGACTGTGCTTCGATCAGCTGGTCGCCTTTTTTTCTGACCTTCTCTGCCGCTTTGTATGCCTTCTTATTGCCGCTGTCATTGACCCAGGTATCTATTTCTTTTATCTGTCTCTTTGTTGTCATATTCCAGACATTTACACCTGCGATCAGTGCCAGACAGATCAGAAGTGTCATGCCCGGAATCACGAGCTGCTTTCCTATGCTTCCTTTTTCTGTCTTTTGTCCGTTCTGCGACTGCCGGAAGGCCTGACAGAGATTGATCTGCTTCTTCTTATCTGCGATCATCGCTCCCATACATACCAGCCAGTCTTCCGCGGCCCCGTCTGTCTCAAACTGAAACCCTGTCTTCATCGGATGCACTTCCAGATTCATATTTCGGATCCCCGGAACGCAGACCTCAAAGTCATCCTGTGCGCATCCTGCATAATATACCCCTGTGATCGGTGTATCTGCTTTTCTTGTCGAATAGAACTGTAAGATTCCGGAAATATTTCTTGCGATCTCTGTTCCGAAATCCAGTGTGCCCCGCTCACTGAAGATCCGGCTTCTGGTGGAGTACATGTATACACCGTTCTGATACAGCACGCTTGTCACACTGGAATCCTCGAACAGAAGGAAGACTGCCGTCGACTTCTCATATGCTTTGATCGCGGACAGTCCTTTCAGATAGCCTTCCATCGGGACTGTGATCGCTTCCACGTTCAGCCCAATCTCTTTGCAGATTCCCAATATCTCTTCCAGCGTTCCTGCTTCTGCCGCAGCCGTACACACGCTGATTCCTTTTTTCTTATCCGACTGGACAATTCCGTAATCGGCTATGCCATCCCCGGCTGCCTCCTGCATGACGTTGGCCGCCATCTTCGTAAGTTCTCTTCCTCCTGCATATGGAACCTGTGTGATCCTTGCTGATGAATACGTGGTGGGAAGGATCAGCTTCACCTTATCCGGCCGGCATTCCTGTTTGTATTTTATCAGCGCCTGTTTCCACTGTTCCAGCGGATCTCCATATCCTTCCACATCGATACGGCGCGCATCTGTAATCTTTGGCCTCGCACCCGACTTTCCTTCTGCCGCCAGAATGCAGTCCTCACGCAAAGCTATGACTGTATCGCTCATTGATTTCCTCCTGTGTATCTGTCTCTTTTATGAATTTTCTATTGCCGAATATGACTGGTAGATCGGCAGCATAACTGCGATCATGATGAATCCGACGATCAATGCCATCAGGATGATCAGCACCGGTTCTAACAACGTTACCATTCTCTTGGTTGCCTGTTCTGCTTCGTCTTCCAGTGTCGCTGCGATCGAATCCAGCATCGTATCCAGACGTCCGCTTTCTTCGCCGATCTGGATCGTACTGGAGAGTTTCTTTAACAGTCCGTCAACCTCTCGCATGCCCTGTGAAAGCGGTACACCGCTGCGCACCTTGAGTATCACCTGGTCAAACTGCTCTTCTACATAGCCGTTTCCGATGGTCTTCGCTGCGATACCGATCGACGTTGCAAGCGGCATACCACTGGAATACAGACTGCTGAGGGTTCTTGCAAATCTTGCAGTATAGATAATCTTAAATAGCTTCCCGAATGCCGGAAGATGTACTTTCCGGTAATCCAGCTGTCTTCTGACCGCCGGGATTGCTGCGATGATACGCAGAAGACCTGCCGCCACGATCACGATCAGCAGTGCAATATACCATTTCTTTGTCAGGAAATGAGACGCTGCAATCAGGATGGTCGTCGCAAGCGGCAGTGTCTCCATCTGGTCAAACAAGCTTTGGAACTGTGGCAGGATGAATGTCACGATCAGTATTGCGATTGCCACACACAGCACCAGTAAGATGCAGGGATACGTCATTGCCGAGCGCACCTGCTGGGTCAGTTTATAATCCTTTTCATACTGTACCGCAAGTCTCTGCGTCACCAGATCCAGGTTACCGCTTCCTTCACCGGAACGGATCATCCCGATCATGAGTTCCGGGAAGCATTCCTTCGTCTCCATCGCTTCCGACAGGCTGATTCCTTTCTTCATATCGGTCAGGACCGCCCGGTACACCTCTCGCTCTTTCTGGTCGAGCCCCTCCTGTTCGGAAATGATATCCAGTGCCCTTACCAGACTGACTCCGGATGCAAGCAGGGTCGATAATTCCCGGCAGAAGCCTGCCAGCTGCTTTGGCTTTAACTTTTTGTATTTCTTTTCATCCGACAGATTCTTCGCTTCGATCAGATACAGATCCTGTTCCTGCAGTTTTTGGATCAATGCATTCTCCGTCGCTGCTTCCAGTGTTCCTTTTCTGACTTTTCCACTCATCTCTTTCGCTGTATATCGAAAATTCGCCATGTCAGAACTTCCTTCCTTATTTTTATTTTCATTTGTATTTATATGCCTGTGAAAATTATATGCCTGCAAAAATTATATGCCTGTAACAACTCTGTCAGAAAAATCTCAGATACCAGCTTACGATCTGATCGCCATAGAATGCAGCGACCGTAAGTCCCACTGCAAGGAATGGTCCGAATGCAAACTGATCTTTTCTTCCGAGTTTTCCGCTCTTTAACATTATGCTTCCATATGCACCGCCTGTCAAAAGGCCAAAAAACATGGCACATACGATGGATGCCGTCCCAAGGAACAGTCCGGATGCTGCCATTAATTTGATGTCACCGCCACCGAATGCCCCCGGTATTAGGAGTGCCAGTATGAGCATCGGTCCTGCTATGATCACTGCTCCAAGCAGACAGTTTTTCAAACTATGTGCCTGAAATAACCACATATTTATCATTGCCAATATCAGAATCATGATATGAAATCTATCGTAAATGATCTGGGTATCCCAGTCTATCAGGGCTACCACCATTAATATTCCAAGGTAGATCAGGATCACTGTGCCTTTCAGAGATAAGATTCCAAAAGTTCCACAGCCGTAACGTACTGCGCATGCGGTAAATGCTGCGCCTCCGATTATTTCTGTTATAAAATCTCTTGCCGGGATGTGTGTCTTACATCCTGCACATTTTCCACGTAATGCAAGATAACTGATGCATGGGATCAGCTCCCACGGCTTTAATATTCTTCCGCAGACGGTGCAGTGGCTGCGTCCACTCACTACGCTCTCTCCCTTCGGCAGTCTGCATACTGCCACATTCAGGAAGCTCGCGATACAGGCTCCGAAGAAGAACCTGAGCACCCATATGATACTTTCTAAAAAAATTAACATTCTGTGATTCCTGCTATTCTTTCGTTTCCTGCTCCAGTATTTCAGAGCCAATCATCTGTTCCTTGCGGTATACGGTGTACGATTCCGGGCTTCTCGTATACCAGACGGTGTATTCTCCTTCACAGTAGAGGAACTTGTCTACCGTGTAACCGTCGTCTGACATCTTCAGTACCCAGAAATCTCCGGGTGCTTTGCTTAGCATCAGAACTTCTTTTCTGACACTTTCCGTGACGCCTCCCTCCCGGGAAGCGTCCGTAAAAGTATCGTTCCTGCCATAGCTTTCTTTTCCAGTTACCTGGAGCGCCAGTCGCACCGATTTTGCATGACCCAGAGCCACTTGAGCGTCTGCCCGATACAAGAGTCGGAGCGCCCCGGGTATTACTGTCACTGTTACAAGCAGGATGATGATTAAGATCTGGATCAGGCTCTTGACCCAACGGTATTTAATTGTGGTTGTTTTGGATACTTGCTGTTGTTGGATCATGAGTCAATGCCTTTCTTAAAAAATAACTATTTATTTGTAGAATTTGTTACATTATAATCACCATCTGTGTTACTCTCTGAATTCGCCGGATTATATGTGCATCTCTTCTGTCCATTATCATATACTAATTCAGAAATTTTGTTATCACTTACTTTAATGCTAATAACATGAGTTGCATCTACTTCTGCAAGTTTTGCCACATTTGCTAATGCAATTTTTTTATCTCCTTTTTCTTCACCAAATGATACAGTACCACCTGTTTTAACCTTTGCATACTCTTCATCATATAATGTCTGAGCTGCCATAACTGCCTGACGTGTCTCAGCAACGACCGATTTATTCTTCGCCTTATCAATATACCCAGTCAAAGCCGGAATCAACAATGCAGCAAGAATTGCCAGGATTACCAATACAACGATCAGCTCTACCAGTGTAAAACCTTTTTTCTTATTCTTCTTCAGTTTCTTTAACATCTTTTTTCTCCTCTTTTCTTTATTCTCTTGAGTAAATTTATATACAAACGCCTCGGTGCAAGCGCTCATACCATAATTAAATTTTAAATATATTATTTTTTTATTGCAGTAATGGAAGACTCGGTAGATGCTTTTACACTCAATGGTGTTCGAAATTCCAATATCTCCGTATCTGTAGCGATTTCATTTTTACATTTTTCATCACTGTACACAAATACTTTCGCAGTTACGCTTTTTACTTTACTGCCATTGGTTGTTCCATTTGGAAATTCATATCTGACTGCAACATAATTTCCCATATAGAATCCATCACCAAACACTTTTGCCACTGCTCTGGCTACAACCGTATTTCCATCCTGGTATACATATTGACCAGTCTCACTATTTCTGAAATAGTATCTTGTCAAAAGCTGCCCTTTTGGAACCGTCTCCGACTTACCAGATACTTTATCTCCAATCCGGATTTCCGTCTCGGGGCATCCATCCGTGGTCACCAATTCCACATAACCTTCCGGCGTCAAAAACTCAATGGCTGTTCCGCTAAAGGATCCCTTCGCATTCGGCGTCATTCCAGTCAATCCATATATCTTCACATACCCCGTCGCATCCTTCGTAATCGTCCGAAGCTCCGTCATCGTCGTATCGAGAATCGACTGTGCATACTGCTCTTTCTGAATCCGGACAAATATTCTGGATGCTGCGCTTAATGCACTCGCCGCCATCGCCATCATGATACTGATTAGGAACAAGGTCACCATCGTCTCCACAAGAGTTGTTCCTTTTTTTCCTTTTACAAGTGTATGCGCCTGTAAAAGTCTGCCCTTTTTTTCGATCTTTCTGTTTATCTTCACTGGCCACCACCTCCATCGGAAGGTGTGTCCACATCTGTACTTCCATAAAGATAGAATGTGATGTTCTTTCCCGTTCCATCCGAATCGGTATAAGTAACATCCTTCTTTTTCAATTTCGTCGGAACTGAGAATACCTCATTTCCTTTGGTCAATGTATTTGCATCATATGCGATAAACGAAATATCGATACTGCCAGCATTTTCGACAGCTTCTGTGTTCTGCAGAGCTTCGATGATCTTCGCATTGTCACTGCGGATCTTTTTATTTTCTTTCAGGGAATTACTGCTGTAAGCAATCGCCCCTTCCAGGACTCCCATCAGGATCAGGAATATAAAGATACTTGCTACAACTTCCACCAGAGTCTCTCCGGCGTTTGCCTTTTTCTTCTTAATCTGCTGCACCTGTATCTCCTCCTTCCTCACTGTCCTTATAAGTATTTTCCTCAAATTTACAGTATGTCGGCGATGATTTGAGATATTTATACAGGATTGGCTGGGAAGCATCGATTAGATAATCTTCTCCGGCGGTATTACCTAATTTCCAGACACCACCGCTGCCTGCAGCATTCTTCACCCAGACGATCTGTTTCCCGTTCTGTTCAAAGCTTACCGGATACTTCTCTGCACGCGTATACTCTGTACTGTAGGTATAAGATGCATCTTCATAATATGCCGTCACCTCCACAGTAAATATGTACTGGCGGACGGTTGTATTCTCGATGGAATCTATCGTACTGGAATAATTTTCACTTGAACCATTATCAATCTGGCCACCATTCATGATCTTATCAATGTTTTCATCTGTATTCTGCTCCTTGGTTAAAGTCACAGACAGATTTCCATAGTCTTTATCCGATAATGGTGATTCTGACATATTCGACAAATCCGAACCTTTTACGGCAAAATGATATTTTGTACTATCTTCATAATCCGAATTATACTCCAGATATTTCTCATCATCAAGGAAATTGTTGGCGAACGCATAAAACGTCCCATCTCCGACTTTTGCGCCGTTTTCATCGTATTTCCTGTCGTATCTGGTCAGTTCTTTTTTCAGGACATCGGCATAACTTTTTGCCAGTTGGTAGCATCGCTCTTCTTTTAATCTCTGGTTTGACTCAGCGGTCAGCATCCCCGCTGTATAGAGGATGGCAGCGGCAAATGCAATAAAAAATGCAGATACACACAGCACGAGTGCCATCGATATTCCGTTTTTTGCATTTGCACGCAATTGCTGCCAGCCTTTACATTTCATAACTATATGTCTCCTTTGTTACTTCTTCCACTCAATCTTCGTCTCATCGGACTCGATATAAGCTTCACTTTTCTGAATGATCTGATCTTCGTTCACATTCTCCGTCACATTTGCTTTGAAGACTGCCTGATCAGTGATATTAAAGTTTGTGTGTGTTACTGTGCTTCCGTCTGCCGATTTCATGTCTGATACATCCGGAAGTTTCAGTGCGTAAGTATAGGTTCCATCTTCATTCTGTACGACATCCAGTTGTGTGCCAAGGGTCAGTTTATAGGTCGGTGTACCTCCGTTCGCCGCCTGATAGGTGGATTCGATATCCACGCTGTAGTCCGGAATGTCAAATCCGTGGTGGATCTGCGTTACCGGTGTTCCTTCCGGATATTTGTCTGCAGTGTCATTTTCCTCAATGGTCTGCCACTGCCATTCCATCACTTTGTAGGTGTTGCCATTTCCATCTTTCTTCTCGACTTCTACCTGGCGGTGTACCTGGACACTGACTCCGTCTTTTGTCTCCTGGATTCTCAAGTCTGTATCCTTCGATCTCTTGCCACCCTGTGCGGCCGTATCCACAATGGTTCCTTTCAGACTCAGTCTCAGGATATCTGAGCAGTCCACACTGTTCCAGTTCAATACGGTACGCTTTGCTGTCCATTTCTGATCTGTTCCCGGTACATTCGGTGTTGTCGTGACATTTGATGTAAATGTATCTTCTACATCGCTGGACATCACCTGTGGTGACTTCAGTTTTACATATGGAAGCCTGCAGCTTTCAGACTTCGTCCACTTCGAACTGATATTTCCTGCACCGGAAGATATTCTCGCATAGAATACAATCCATTTTCCGGCATATCTGATAGACAGGTTCTTCAGGCTGTGTTCGTAATTGTGTGTGGATTTTGCATCCATCTGTACGATTGAACCATCTGTCGGATAGGTCTGTATGAATTTGCCTGGATCTGCCGTGTCGGACGCTGCCGCTGCTTTCGCATCCTCCTCACTGTTGTATACATATGCTTTCAGCAGATATGCGCTGCCTCCCGGCGGAACACTCTTGTCATCTTTTGCTGTCAGACTTACTGTCAGTCCTCCATTTTCAAACTTATCCGCTGTTATGTATTCATTTACGTTGTGCGTCCAATTCGGCTGCCAGTCTACATTTGGCTTTTCCAGACGTTTCGGTATCTCTAATTCATACGTGATACCTGCCACGCTGTCCAGATATGCACTTGTTGCAGATGCCTTTGCTTTCACATAAATCACAACACGTTTTCCGGCATAATCTTCCAGATCTGCCTGTTCGCTGTATGTGCCATCTTTGTTCTGACCGGTTGCGATCTGCTCTCCGATGGCTTTCTCTGCTCCAAGTGTGTCACCTTCATATGCCCGAATGTATGCCTGATAACCGTCGCATCCGTCTTCGGATGAGATCTGCGACCAGGATACGTTGTAGAGGAGTTCGTTCGTATCCGGATTTTCTACTGTCGGCTGTGACGGTTGCTCCAGCCTCTGTTTTACATTATAGGTTCCCGTTGTTGACAGACCGATCTGTTTCTTAGAAGCATCTCCGATACGTGTCACTTTCAACTTCACCTGTGAATAATTCCACTCCGTTCCATCTACCGTTAAGGTTCTGCTTCCTTCTTTATACGCATCACCAAGATCTATCTTCACTTCTCTTCCGGATGCATCGATACCCGTCATCGACACTTCGTATTTTGCCGAAGTAGTTGCGGATATATCTTTGTCCCACTGGAACGTGTAATTGATCTCTCCATCCGGGCCATAGGCTGGCTCCATCATCACACCTTCCTGATCAGCTCCTTCCAATACAGGAGCAGGAAGCCATGTCCATAATACAGAAGTAGTATTCTGGTAATTATCAAAATATCTTTCATTTCCTACCCTTGCATTTTCCAGAACTGTACTGTGCGAATAATTCCAGTGTTCTCCATCTTCGTCAACGTCCACCAGTTCACGTACATTTGCATTTGTAAGCTGGCTTGCATCTACATCATAGTAAGTATATACCGGTCCAAGTCCGGAAGATGCATACCAGATCCTTACTTTCAGATCTGTTGCCTTTCCTATATAGTCCGGAAGATCTGTAAATGTTGCCGTCGCTTTTCCGGCTGATACCGTCAGAATATCTTCTTTTGCAAATACAACATTTTCCTGACCGTTCCATGTACCGATTAATTCGGCACGATAAATCGGTGGAGTGTTTACGATATTTGAACCAGCATCTAATTCTACTTTGACAGAAAGCTTATCCAGTGTATCTCCACTGATTGTCACATTCTGTTTCAATTGTGGATCCCACGTTTTCAATGTAATAGGCGGCCTGTATCCCGGCAGTTCTGTCGGTGTGGAAATCTGTCTTGAAGACTCTGCCAGCGTAGAAGTACTACCTGCGATCATCGCCTGTGCTGTCATCTGATAAGTATAAGCTTTATTTTCTTTATACGGAGCATTCATTGTAGCAGTTGGGTTCTCTTTATTCAATGTTACATTTCCAAGTCCTGCAACCCGGATCTTAACATTCCATTTTGAATAAACATCATTACCATCCGAATCCGTTACCAGATATTCGTCAAGATTGTTAAGTGTAAAGCGGTACGTATGACCATTAGCCGCACCGGATTTTGAAATCAGCTCAACTCTTACATCCGGGTCTGGCAGTACTTTATTAATATTCTTTTCGTCTATCTTATACCAGTCTGACGGTGACACATCTTCATACATACTGACTGCTCTGACAGAAATAGTAACATTTTTATTTTCCATTTCTTTCGGAATATTAAAGCTGTCTTCTTCTGAATAAATCTTATGTATTTTTTCTGTCGTGCCATCCGTGACTTTTATCTGATACATAAATGGGTCACATAATGTCTCATTATCGACAAGACTGCCTTTCCAACTTTGACTCAGTTTTTTCGGTGTAATCTGAACAGTTACTTTTCCATCCTCAACCTTTGCTTCCGCATATTGCGGGCCAAGTATCTGATTGGTATCCTTATTGATTCCCTCCAGTCTGCGCCATGCATTTTTCGCACTGATAAATAATGTATTGTCTGGATCTACTACACCTTCTGAGTACAGCCGGTTATTATTATATGCTGTCGTGTTATGATCAATATAATATAGGATTGTTGCCATTTTTGTTCCGTTTGCATCTACAATATAACCGTCTTCATTAATATACTGGCTGTTACCCCAAACTCTCGTCATGGTCCAATCTGCAAGCCGCTCATTGATTGCTGCAACAAAATACTGACCTTTTGTAAAATCATACATGATGAATCCGTTTTGTGTGTATCTGCTTTTCAGTCCTGCTTCCTGATATCCATTTTCAGCCTTTCCGCTTCCTTTTCCCAGCGTCTCTATTCCTTCTCCAATGCTTACATCCGAATATCCCCAGGACGCAATGCCTTCTATATGATAATTTCCTATGCGGTTTTCCTTTAACATATCCGCCGGAGCACCCTGCCCATTTCCAACCGAATATATCGGATATTCTTGTCCACTGCTTCCGTAGTATCCATAAGACTGTCCATTGGCATTCGTTCCATTGGCAGGTAAATTAACAGAATTATTATTCCGCACAATCATGCTGTTTTTCCACGCATCAGATCCATACCGGTCACCAAATATACCTCCATAATAACGATAGCCCTTCAAAACCTGTGCATAATTACTGCACCGTTCAATTCTGATTACTGTATTAGCTGTAGAATTTATTATGTTCGACAAGCTCGGATTGTCACAAGATAAGAATCCCAAAATTCCAGATGCCATGGAGCCGGAATATATCTTCACGCCCGGAGCGTTCACACAATCCAGAATCTGAACCGTAAATTTCTGTGATTCAGACGCTGATGAAGCTTCGTATGTCGTAATATTTCCGAGGATTCCGGCACTGTCGTTTGCTCCGCATTTATCACCATACTGCTCTCCCTCTTTCGTGTAAATGCTTCCATAATTGCCGCATCCGACGATATTATATTCCTGGTTCGAATAAGCATGGTATAACTGTGCCACAATGCCTCCGGATGCTCCAACCCAGTCTGTTCCATATGTAGTCTGAAGCATGCCATAATTTCGGCACTGTTCAATATTTCCACCAGTTCCGGTCCATTGTCCCATGATACCGCCAGAGTAATGCGTATTGTAACAGTATACTGTGCCGTAATTTACGCAATTTGAAATCGTCCACTCATTACTTGTAGCATTATTCTGGTTTCCAATGATACCGCCTGCGAACCGGTTTGTCTGTCCTTTACTCAGCTGACGTCCTACAAAAGCACCATTTACAAGTTCAGACAAGTCTTTTTCTGATTCATTCATACCGATAATGCCACCACTACCTACGCCAATTGCTTCTGACTTATTTGCCAGGAACCAGTTTCCGGAAACACACTGCTTCACTTCGCCTTCTGTACCATTATAAGCAGTAATACCACCGATATTTCCATTACTGTTCATAATCATCTGCAGACGACCATCGGAGACTTTCTTCGCCTGTGTTCCACTCGTAGCTGTCCCGTCGCCATTATAGGTGACATCTTCTATTTTGGCATTGTCTCTCCATCTTATATACGTTGTGTCCGCACGCAGATTTCCCTTATCTGCTGCACTGGCATTGGCAGTCAGATTTTCGATGTCCGTTACACCTTCCATTACTTTCGGTGTTACATCACTTCCGGACATCTGAATCGTACCTTTATTAAATCCTGCAATACCGCCAAGCATACCATACGTAGCTGTAAATTTGCTATCTGCATGATTCTCAATTGTACAACTGTCTACAAGCGCACCTTCTTCATTCTTACCGACAACTCCTCCTGCATGTGTTGCAAGTGCCTCTTTCTGCGCTGCTGTACTGGTACTTGTCGCAGTATAGACTCCCTGAATCTCCATCGTGATCTTGCCAATATTACACTCGTTTAATGTTGCATTTTTTTGATTGATACCGGCAATTCCGCCATAGCAGTTTCCTGCAGCTCCGGTATTTTCCTTTATAATTCCGGAGAATCCGGATTGCGTTACATTTCCGCTGTTATCTCCTACAATTCCTCCCAGGTAACGATAACCCGAAAATCCATTAAACACAACAGAATCTGTCGAAACTTTTACTTGCATATTTGTTACAGACGATCTTTTGCGATTTTGTCCAACCACTCCACCAACTGTCAGGTTACTGCGTGTACTGCGAATTTTGGGAACAATCGTCAGAGTCATTGTTACATCATCTGTTCCAACAGTTCCCTGTTTGTCATTTACTCCTACAAGACCTCCGAAAATCGTTGCATCACCATTTAAAAGTACATTTTTCTCTGTCTTACTGTTTTTTACAATTCCTGTATTATAGGAAGTAATTGCGCCGATTTCATCACCGCCACGGCTGTAAATCTCCGCTGTATCTGTTGAGTTACTGCTTTTTACAATACAGTGGTCAATCGTTCCTGCATTCTCAGCTGCGATACCAGATGCATGTCCGTTGTTGCTCGTAACATTTCCATAATTCATACAATCCGAGATTGTCTGTCCGGTATTATTTACCGCAGTGATTCCTCCTGCCATTCCCTCGTCTGCCGTTACTATAACAGAACGGTTGACTGCACACGTAATATTTCCGTTGGTCTCACCGACGATTCCTCCGGCATAGCCGTGGGATGCACGTACGTTTCTCGCTTTACAGGTCAGATATTTTGCGGAAGTTCCGGAACCTGCTTTACCGATTGTTCCATGGTTGATGCCGACGATACCGCCGACTTTTGCAGAGCCATTTACGGACACTTTGCTTCCCACTGCAACAATTTCTCCGCTTGTCCCATCATTTCCTGTAACGGTAATGGTACCATTTTGCTCATTCCTTCCGACCAGGCCACCGACACCAGTAGCATTTGCCGCGGATATATTTCTGGATGTGTCTTGGTCACTTGCGACAATCAGTGTTCCGTTATTGCGTCCTGTGAATCCGCCGACATTCTCTTTCCCGGATGCTGAGATATTCGCATAGCTTGTATTTTCTTTCAGGATACCATCGTTTAAGTTCCATCCGGTGATTCCACCGACATTCGAATTCCCGGATACAGTCTTATTCTGTGCTGTCGTGCAGCTCTGGATTGTTCCGGAACGGTATGTAATGCCATCGTATGCTTTATCCATTCCTGTCAGACCTACATTGATTCCGGAGATACCGCCGATATAATTCAGCGCTGCACTTCCAAAGTGCTGTGTCAGCCGACAGTTATAAATCAGTCCTGCGTTCAGACCTACCACTCCGCCTGAGCCTGTATAACCGGACATATTGCCAGTGTTGGAACAGTTATCTACGATCTGCTTTTCCAGATTGACACTTATAATTCCTCCCGCAAAATGCATCTTAACTTTTTTTGCATCCTGTGGAAGTCCACTTTTTCCGATCTCACTGCTGCCGATATAATCACTCAGGACAACACCGTCTCTCCATTTTGAAGCTGCCAGTGCGATATCTCCATTATTGGTACAGTTTTTCATAAGAAGTGCACTGTCTTTTTCACAGTATCCGACAATTCCTCCGGCGTACAATCCGGCACGGATCGGGATATTGTTTGTCGTTGTAATCGTCAACTGATTATCATTTTCTGACCTTGCAAGTGTGCGTCCGTAATAGACCGGGACTCCGTTTTCTCCCAGTTCCGGAAGCATCTGAAGTGCTACATCTTCCAACTGCCCTGTTCCAAGCTGGGAAGCGGTGTAGGTTCTCTGATACCCGATGATTCCACCGCAGAATGCATTTCCGGTAATTCGTCCAAGGGCATTATCCGTGCGTATTTTATTCATTGTTATGTCTCTGCCAAGATCCACCACATTGGCTCCGATCACACCTCCGACATAATAGTTGCCCTGAATGCTCTGCGGTTTGATCGTAAGTTCACTTTGCAGCACATTTTCCGATGCATTCAGTCCGAATGCACCTCCGGCACATTTTCCATATGCGAAGATTCTTCCACCGATCAGGGTGTAGTGAACATCAATTGTTGCATTTGCATCGTTGAATCCGGCAATACCTCCGACATAATTTTCTCCGACTACGATACTGGATACGGATTTTACCGTGATTGCCTGACTGTCCTTAGAGAAAATGATCTTTCCGTCATTATACCCTGCGATTCCTCCGGCATAGCTTGCGGTCGTCTTCCAGTCATTTACGATCATATTGTATACGGAGCTGTCATAATCTGATAGATAGCTTGCACAGTCTGCGATAGTCGAACCATTCTGATTGTAACCGACAATTCCTCCGACATATTTGTCATATCCTGCTGCTACACCGTTATTGATACAGTTTTTTAGTGCTACATTTTCCGAGTTTTCTCCTACAATTCCTCCGACATAACTGTTACCAATAACATAACTTGCATTTGTTGTGACAGAAGCACCTACATCCCCCGCCGCCTGGATTGCCTCCTGGATGCCTTCACCGAGACCTCCGACGATTCCTCCGACATAGCGGTTGCCGAGCACATACCCATTCTTCTCCGTAGAGCAGTTAGCAAGAAGGGTACTGTTGCCATAACCTGCGATTCCTCCGACATAGTCTCCAAGGAGCAGTGTTCCTTTCTTCTTTACATGATCCGAATAGTGGAAGTTACCCGCACGTCCGGATGCACTGACTGCTTTATAGATCAGTGCATGATCACCGTACCCAACTACACCTCCGAAATAGTTTCCCTGAACAGTACTACTATCTTTGTCCTCTGATGTACACAGAATCAGTCCGTCATTTGAGCTGTCCTGGAGATTTGCCTTACTCTTAAGTGTGGCTGTAGAATACGTTGTATCTTTGTCGTAGGCAAAGTTTCCATCGAGTCTTCCCACGATACCTCCGGCACACAGATTGCCGGATACATCTGTGTGGTTCGCACAATTCTTTATCTTTAACGTATTATCATTGTTATCCAGCTTTGCATATCCTATGATACCGCCGACACCACAGGCATCACTTAATGTTCCCGTATCCGGAAGTGTTGCCTCTATCTTGCCTTCTGTTGACAGACCGGAAATTGTTCCGGATGCCAGTGTTGTGAATTCATGATTTTCATTATATCCGGCAAGGACTCCGATCATTGCTCCGACGCCGACTGTATCTGTACCCTTATTGTCCTGTGTCCTCCTGGGCACATCAACCTGGATACCGGCATCTGATCCGGATGTCTTCTTTGTCGCTGTGATTGTAACGTCTTCTACAGTTCCCTCACTGCGTCCTGCAAGAACTCCGATACCTTTCAGCGACTTGCAATCTCCTGTACTGTCATTTTCGCCTTTTTGTCCGATCATGAGGGTCGGATCACGAAATGTGACATTTTCTACCGTTCCTTTTAATTCGGCAAATAATCCAAGGAATTCTGTCCTGGATGCCGACAGTTTTTCTGTCGTTGTATCATCCGCAACAGATTCTTCATTCAGATGAAGATTGGACACAAGCGTCTGGTCTCCTTCTCCTTTTACCGTGTAGTTCTCCGGAAGTTCTTTCACAGACGGAAAACCTGCCGTCTCTGTCTTCGTATTTTCCCGCCAGGTCAGCTTCTCTATACTGGTTCCATCGGCCTGTCTGTCAGATTTGAAATCGTACACACCAGTTCCGGCCGATGCCCAGTCCATATCTTTGTTAGTCAGTGTAAATGTCGCTGCATCTGTCGGATGGTTTTTCGCATAATAACGCATATTAGACAGATGTCTGAATGCTGTTACTTCTATATTATTACCTTTTGTGTTATCACCGAACATCGTATTGGCAACATTAGACTCTACCTGTTCACTGCTTCGGTATTCCTGATTGACATTCACCTTGGCATCACCGGTATAGGCGGTTGCCTTTACAGTCGCATAAATATTCTGCGGCTCTGCAAGTGCAGACGCAACCGTTGACAGTCGGCTGATGCTCGTGCTGGATGTCTTTTCCAGGTTCGTCTTCGCTGCTTCATCTGCATTCTGGCTGTCCAGTGTCGCCTGCACCTTCGCCGACATCATGGCATCCAGTACAAGGGAATATTTGTTATCATTATAGGTAACCGGGAACTGCCATCCTGTGCTTTCTTTTGTTCCGTCCGCTTTGGTAAGTTCCAGTGTCGCCATTCCCGCTGAGGAACCTTCTGACGTGCTCCATCCTTTCTGGCCCATATCATATGGTGACACCCTGAGGCTGAACAGCTTCGTCTTACTGCTGTCATTCTTATAAAATGCAACTTCGTAGTCCACTCCCAGATCCATACCGACGTTTCCGGACCAGTTCAGTGACAACTTCTCACTGTTCACAAGATTGATCGTCGTAATACGAAGTCTCTTTGTCTCCAGATTCACCGTATTCACCGTATCTTTTGTAGAGTAATACCCCAGAAGTCTCTTGCTTCTGCTGTCATAGCTACGCTTCTTCATGGTCAGATATCCGTCTGCATCGTCATCTTTATAATTCAGCCCTTTGCATCTGGAATCATAGAACGCCGAATAGACCTCCCCGGATTCCATATCGATCTCAACCGATATAGAAGCGTCAAAAAAGCCTTTGTCATACGTATAATCATCCAGCAGACGCAGAAGCAGATTGTTCTTCTTCGTCTGGTCTTTCGCCTCTTTGTTCAGCTTGATCGTATAGATGCGGTCATTCAGCCCGCTGTCCTTTTCATCTTTGAATATCGCTTTTTCTGCTTTTTCACTGTTGCCGTCTCTGACCGCCTGTTTTATTTCCTTTTGAAATGCTTCCCATCGCCCCGAGGATCTGTAATAGGTAAGCCTGGATTCTGCCGCCAGATATACCGTCTTCGCATTCTCCTCGTTCTTCCTGAACTCCGCTTTCTTCCAATAATTAATAAAAAACGGAACTGCTACCGCTGCTATAATCGCAATGATCACAAGAACAACGATCAGTTCCGTTAAAGTAAACCCTTTTTTACGTTTCTTATCCATGTATCTCACCCGAAATGTATTTTCTGCAATATCAATTATCTGTCTGTATTTATACATAATCAATTGTAACATTTCTTCATGGAAAAATATAGCGTTTTAATAACATTTTTTACACGGTTCCAGTCCCTGGGCTTTAGCTTCTGCTTCTGTCTCCTGCTTCGCCGTGTCCGGATTCATGCTGCCGCAATGGTTCGTCTTATGATATTTGGAACCGGTTGCCGAAACCCATACTTTTTCTCCTTCCGCTGCCTGTGATGCTGTCTGTTGTCCAACCTGCCCCTGCACGCTCTGCGCTTCCGTCTGCTGCACCTGTGTCCCCTGATCCGATGCATCTCCCGGCGTATAATCATTGCACGGCGATGCGCTCCAGCTCAGATCTGTCCCGTTGCTGGTCACGGTGATGGTTCCCTGCTTATCCGTTCTGTATACCTGGATCTCCATACTCTTTAATTTATCCATGGTATCTTTATCCGGGTGGCCATATTTATTATCTGCCCCGCAACTTATCACCGCATACTCCGGAACCGTCTTCTGTAAGAAATCCCAGGACGTTGCTGTCGCCGATCCGTGATGCCCCGGAACCAGCACGTCACAGCTTAAGTCTACCCCCAAGCTGCACATCCTTTCTTCACTTTCATGTTCGGCATCTCCGGTAAATACAAAGCTGTTTCCGCCATTTGTAAGCTTGATTGCTACCGAGTTGTTATTACTTCCGTTTTGCTCGATAACTGCCGGCGCAAGGATCTCAAATGATCCGCTTCCGAATTCATACGTCTTTCCGACTGCCGGATGCTTCATCTTCAGCCCGTCAGCCTTTACTGCCTTCACAAAAGATTTATACAATTTGCTTGTGTGAACATAGTTGCTGGATATGACGTTCTTCACATCGAATACGTTCAGGCATCCGATCAGTCCCGCCATATGGTCTGCATCATAGTGGCTGCTGATCAGATAATCAATCTCTGTCACTCCCTGTTCTTTCAGATAGGCCACGACGAATCTCGATGTCTTTTTGTCACCGCCGTCATAAATCATCGTCTTTCCTTCCGACTGTACCAGAATGGACAGCCCCTGACCCACATCCAGAAAATGGACTTTCATCTCTCCTGTCTGCGCTCCCGTATCGTTCCCGGCGGCCTGCACAGGAACTTTCATTCCCACGCCTGCCATCGCAAATACCAGGAGGATCGGAAGCAACAGGGATACCAGCCTCTGTCTCCATGTTTTCTTTAATACTTGTATCATTTTATCTTTCCCCTTTCACACCCACATTGCTATTATACACAAAATCTCCTGCCATTTCACATCATTTCATATCCCATTTAATATTTTAAAAAAACACTTGCAAATCTGGGAAAATGCAGTATAATTATATTCGTGGCTGTCACAGACACATGCTGGAATAGCTCAGTTGGTAGAGCACTTCACTCGTAATGAAGGGGTCGTCGGTTCAAGTCCGATTTCCAGCTTCAAAAAAAGGAATCCTTTGATCAGGATTCCTTTTTTGTTGTTGTGTCACAGTAAAACAGAGTGGGCGATGATGCCCGCCCTGTCCGTACTTACTGTTTCTATGCATTCTTCTGCATGTGTACAGTCATCTGCGGATACGGGATTTCGATACCGTTCTCATCCAGTGAAAGCTTGATCTCTTCCAGAAGCCTCCATCTCGTTGTCCAGTATTCCTCATTTTTCACCCATGCGCGGATTCCAAGCACTACCGCATTGTCTGCCAATTCATGAACGAACACATTGATCTGCTCATTCTTGATAATGCATTCATCTTTTTCCAACAGTTCCTCAATCACGTTTTTCGCCTGCCGGATGTCTGCGTCATAAGAGATACTTACCCGCAGATCAAGCTGCCTTTCATCTTTTGCCGTTGCATTGGTAATACTGTTGTTGGTCAGCATTCCATTCGGGATTACGATTGTCTTGTTATCGATCGTACTGAGCTTGGTATAGAAGATCTGGATCTCTTTTACGGTTCCTTCTTTTCCGTTGCTATCCTCGATAATATAATCTCCGACTACAAACGGTTTTAATAAAAGGATCAAGACTCCGCCTGCAAAGTTCGAAAGACTTCCCTGTAATGCAAGACCGATTGCCACACCGCCGGATGCCAGTACTGCCGCTACGGACGTTGTATCGAATCCAAGGCTGGAGATCAGACTGAAGACAAGCAGGGCATACAGTCCGTATTTCAGCAGGGAATCTACAAACTGCTCCACTCCTTTGTCCGCACCGGAGCGCTCAAAGGAACGTCTGACGATCTTCCTGATCCACCGGATCACCAGCCGTCCGACAAAGAATGCCACCAATGCCGCCAGCACTTTCAATCCGAACGTGATCAGTTCCGGTATGCTGTCCTGTACATATTGTGTCAGCTGATTAACCTGTTTGACCGCTTCCTGGGTCGCATCGGTTACTTCCTGCGTCGTATCTGCAATTGTTGTATCTGTCATATGTTATACTCCTCTTGTTGTCATCTGTTTCAGTGCAAGAAATGCGCTTACATTTCCCCTTTTATCTCCGGTAGTCCTGTGCGAGAACAGGATATCCGGGTTACAGTGTGTGCATACATTGGTTACCGCAATATGATCTTCGCGGATTCCGGCTTCTGTGAATATCCGTTCATTGGCACGCCAGAGATCCAACTGGTATTTCCCGTTTTCTTTTTTATAAAACAGCTCCGGCCAGTACGCTTCGTCAAAGCTTTCCCTGAATTGCTGTATCACATCCCCGCTCACTTCATAGCAGTCCCGGCAGATGGACGGACCGATTGCCGCAATGATATCTTCCGGATCAGAGCCATATGTCTTCTGCATCAGTTCTATGGTAACTTTTCCTATCTTACCGACGGTTCCTCGCCATCCGGAATGTGAAAGACCGATTGCCTTCTTCACCGGATCAACAAAATACAACGGCACACAGTCTGCGTAAAATGTAACCAGACAGATTCCCGGCACATCTGTGATCATTCCATCGGTCTCCTGAAAACGCTTTCCCCTGTCTCCGGCTTTTACTACCGCTACATTGGTCGTATGGGTCTGATTGGTGAATGTCATATCTTCCGGCTGTACACCGATGGCTCCGGCAATCCTTCTCTGATTCTCTCTGACATCTTCCGGATCGTCACCTCTGGTTGTACTGATATTCATCGTTGCCCAGCATCCTTTGCTGACACCGCCAAGTCTGGTCGAGAATCCATGATTCACGATTCCGGTCTCTTCCAGCATCGGATAACTTAAGAACGGGACACCGTTCACTTCTTTTTCATCAAATATATGGTCCTGATTTTTATAATGTAAGCCCAGATTCATGCCATATTCATCCTTTCTGTTCCGGATCTCTTCCTATCCTGTATAATCAAATGCATTCCGGTAAAGTGTCACCTCATGATTCTCGATGCTCACCACATCGAATCTGCATGGTACCTCATCGATTCCGTTGACCGTCATATAGCAAAGTGCACTTTTGGAAATGGTTCTCTGTTTGGCTGGATTTACAGCCTCCGCCGGATGTCCTTTTTTATCTGAAGCGCGATATTTCACCTCACAGAAGACCAGATATCCCGCTTCTCTTGCTATGATATCAATCTCTCCGATCTTACACCGGTAATTATACTCCAGGATCTCATATCCTTCCTGCTCCAGATATGCACCGGCAAGCCGTTCATAATGGCTTCCGGTCTCCCGGTTATTCTTCCGTTCTCTTCCCGTATCTCCGGCCATAGTCCTCCCGTTCATTTTAGCAAACATTCTTACAACTTTGCTGTCTGTGATATATTTTTATATGTATTTTTTTATAAATGTCATTCTGTGGATCGGTGATGGTCCTAATTCTTTCAGGCCTTCGATATGTTTCTTCGTGCCATATCCTTTATTGGCAGCGAAATCATACCCCGGCATCACTGCATCATACTCTACCATCAGGCGGTCCCTGGTCACTTTGGCAATGATGCTTGCCGCTGCAATGGACACACTTTTGGCATCTCCTTTGATGATCGGCACCTGCCGGATATCGACGCCCGGTATCGTCACAGCATCGTTCAGAAGCAGATCCGGCTCTACCTTCAGGTTCCCTATCGCCATGCGCATCGCCTCATAAGTCGCCTGCAGGATATTGATCTCATCAATCCTTGCCGGACTTACGATCCCGATTCCTGTCGCCACTGCACGCTCCATGATCTCATCGTAAAGTGCCTCCCGTTTTTTTTCCGAAAGCTTTTTCGAATCATTCAGATACAGGATCGGATCATCTTTTGGCAGAATGACTGCTCCCGCTACCACCGGACCGGCAAATGGACCGCGGCCGACTTCATCGATCCCACAGATATAGGTACAGTCGCTGTATTCTTTCTCATAGACGCTCATTGCTTCGGTACGCTCCAGTTCTTTCTGAAGCTTTTCCTGTTGTTTTTTCAGTTTTTCTTCTTCTCGTTTATTCATGTCGGATCACTCCTATATTGTCAAATGGATAGATACGCACCCAGGCTCTGCCGATCAGATCCTTCCGGGTCAGCACTCCTACCCCCGGATCTCTGCTGTCCATACTGTGATTACGGTTATCTCCCATCACAAAGTATTCATCATCTCCCAGCATAACCGGTTCTGCAGCCGTCTGCGGATCCTTGATCTTCTCCTTCCCATAGATATCACTGGTCAGGCGTTTTCCATCGATATACACATATCCGTCCCGGATCTGTACAGTCTCACCCGGCATTCCGATGATACGTTTGATATAATATGTATCTTCTTCATATTTATACGGAAATACAATGATATCATAGCGTTTCGGATCCCGGAACCGGTAACTGATCTTATCAACGATCAGATTGTCTCCATCCTGTAATGTCGTCTCCATGGAAGAGCCGCTTACCATCGTCCGCTGTCCGACAAAGGTGATGATAAGATAGGTCAGACCGATGATAAGCAGTATATACACAAGCCATCCGCCGAGTTCCCCCAGGATGTCTCTTTCTTCTTCCTCTCTCTTTGAATGTCTGGACATATTCGTGCGTGTCCTTTCTAATATGCATCCGGATATTCCAGAGTCAGTCTTCCCAGGCGTCCGTTACGGAAATCATCCATCAGAAGGACAGACGCTTTCTCTGTATCCAGTTCATTTCCGCGTACCAGGCAATGTCTGCTTTCAGCAATCCTTGCGATCATGCCGTATGGATCCGCATCTTCTTCTACGTTATATTTACTCTCCAAAACTCCCGGATAATTCTTGTTCATAAATGTCACAAGCTCTGCTGCCAGTTCTTCCGTCTGCAGGATCTCATCCTTGATCGAACCGATAAATGCAAGCTTAAGACCAACTGCCTGATCTTCGAATCTTGGCCATAAGATTCCCGGTGTATCAAGAAGTTCTACATTCTTGTTCAGTCTGATCCACTGTTTTCCCTTGGTCACACCCGGCTTGTTGCCCGTCTTCGCACAGGCTTTTCCTGCCAGTGCATTGATGAATGTTGACTTTCCGACATTCGGGATTCCTACTACCATGGCTCTGACCGGACGGTTCAGGATACCGCGCTTTCTGTCTCTTTCAATCTTTTCTTTACATGCTTCCTGGATCACGCCGTTGATAGACTTGATCCCCCCGCCTTTTTTAGAGTTCACTTTTACAACGGAGAACCCTTTTTCGCGGAAATATTCCGACCAGGCATCGTTCCATTTATCTTCTGCCAGATCTGACTTGTTCAGCAGGATCAGCCTTGCTTTATTCTTTCCAAGTTCGTCAATGTCCGGGTTCCTGCTGCTGATCGGTACTCTGGCATCAACCAGCTCAATGACCAGATCTATTAGTTTGATATTTTCCTGCATCATGCGCTTTGCTTTCGTCATGTGCCCTGGATACCATTGAAAATGCATATCTTCGTTCTCCTCTTATCTATTATCTCACGAATCCGAAATTCTTCTTCGGTGATACCACAAACCAGGCCTTTCCGTAAATGTAAGACCGTTTTACCGCTCCGATATCTGCACTCCGGCTGTCTTCGCTGTTCTTTCTGTTATCACCCATCACAAAATATTCATCCCCGCCAAGCTTAAGCTTCTCGGCTGCGATGCCTGCGGTATCGATCTTCGTGGTTGTATAATCTTCTTCCAGTTTCTCTCCATTGATATAAATCCGGTTCTCTACGATCTGTACCGTTTCTCCCGGAAGTCCAACAATCCTCTTCGTATAATAATGCGAACTTTCATTGCCCTTCGGCTTAAAGACAATGATATCTCCACGCTTTGGAGAAGATGCATTATATACAATACGGTTTACCAGCACTTTATCCGCATTCTTAAGTACCGGTCTCATAGAATCTCCCACGGTACTCACCTGTTGTCCCCAGTACCATACTGCGACAAATGCGATCAGGCAGGTAACTGCGATCTTAAACACCCAGCTTATGCCGGATACGATCTTTTCCAGATTCAGATGAATCTTCTTCTTCTCCTTCGGAAGTTTTCCCAACAGTTTCTTTTTTGCCTGACGTCTGCGGTAACTTGATCTCCGGGATCTTCTTCGTCTTTCAAAATCCAGATTACTTCTGCGTCTCATATAATCCCCTTATCTTCATGACTTGCCACGGGCAGCTCCCTGCGAAATACATGGCACATATCAAAAAAGGACAATTACATTATGTAGTTGTCCTTTTTACATTCATTTTCCTGATTATTTTACTAATTCTTTTACTTTAGCTTTCTTACCAACGCGGTCTCTTAAGTAGTTCAGTTTTGCTCTTCTTACTTTACCTCTTCTTACTACTTCGATCTTCTCAACGTTTGGTGAGTGTACCGGCCAAGTCTTCTCAACACCGATTCCGTTAGAAAACTTTCTAACTGTAAATGTCTCTCTTGCTCCGCCACCCTGTCTCTTCAGGACTGTTCCTTCGAAAATCTGTACTCTTTCACGGTTTCCTTCTTTGATCTTTCCGTAAACTTTAACAGTATCTCCAACGTGGAATTCTGGTGCTACTTCTTTTAACTGAGCAGCTTCAATGTTCTTAATAATATCGTTCATTATGTGTGACCTCCTTGTTTACTTGGATGTTCTTAATACATTTGTACCAGAGGACCATCTATTTTTCTTCACAACACGCTATATTCTATCATACCCGATGCAAAATTACAAGGATTTTTTCTTGTTTTTTGCACTCTTTTCTGCTTTATATGATCCTACTCTGTAACCGGCTGCCCGTCTCTTTGTATTTCCTTTGCCAGCTTTTTTTCTTTCTCGGTAAGCTCTGCCCTTTCAAGCAGATCCGGCCGGTTCTTCGCAGTGCGGATCACAGACTGTTCGCGTCTCCATTTTTCAATATTGGCATGATGACCGGACATCAATATCTCCGGTACTTTTTTGTCATGCCACACTTCCGGTCTGGAATACTGCGGGTATTCCAGCAGATTATCCTGAAAGCTTTCGAATTCGGCAGATACATCGTTATGGAGGACTCCAGGAACCAGTCTGGATATCGCATCGATCATGATCATCGCCGGAAGTTCTCCCCCGGTCAGAACATAATCCCCGATGGATACATAATCGGTCACGATCTCCTCCAGCACACGTTCGTCAATCCCTTCATAATGTCCGCATAAGAATACAAGATCTTCTTCCTGTGCGAATTCTTCTGCCATAGACTGGTTGAATGTCTTCCCTTGCGGGGACAGATAGATGACTCTTGTGCGTTTCTTTCCACACGCCATGTCCGGCTGTTCCCCGGATCTTTCTTCCCCGGCTTTCCTTTCCCGGATCTGTCTTGCAAGTGCATCATAGCACTGATATACCGGCTCCGCCTGCATCAGCATCCCTGCACCGCCGCCATACGGATAGTCATCCACGCTGTGATGCTTATTGAACGCATAATCCCTGATATTCAAAGCCTCTATAGACAGAAGTCCTTTATTCACCGCACGCCCGATGATACTGGTGTTCAGCCCGTCCATGACCATCTCCGGAAATAATGTCATAATATAAAAATTCATATACTATCCTCTTTCTAGATCAGCCCGTCCATCAGGTGGATCTTCATCTTCTGATTCTCTATATCAACATCCAGGATACATTCGCGGATTGCCGGAACCAGCACTTCTCCATGTTCCTCGGTATCGATCACATAGACATCATTCGCACCGGTCTCCATGACATCTTTTAATGTTCCGAATGGTTCATCGTCCTCTGTTACAACCTGGATACCGATCATATCGGCGATAAAATATTCATTTTCTTCCAGTGCCACCGCATCTTTTCGTTCTACCAGAAGCGGGCATCTCTTGTAACGCTCAATATCATTTATATTATCAATTCCTTTGAATTTCAGGATCACAAACTGTTTAAAGAATTTGACCCCCTGGATCTCCAGAGGTTTTTTTTCTCTCCCGGTGTCTAACAGCACATGCTTTAACGTCTTAAAACGCTCCGGGTCATCTGTAGTCGGAAATACTTTGACTTCCCCACGCACTCCGTGTGTCGAAGTGATGACACCTACCTGTAACAATTCTTCCATAGATACTCCTTTTCTTATATGTTGCGGGCATTTCTAAACCGCCCTCTTTCTCTTTCATAACAGATACTGTTCACATACTCTGATATAAGATAAGCGGGACAGACCACAAACGGGCCTGTCCCGGGACAAAATGGGAATCCCCATTATTATTCTAGTCCATGATATCTACGATAACTTTCTTATCTTCCTTCGCTGCTGCGGCTTTCACAACTGAACGGATCGCCTTCGCAATACGGCCCTGTTTTCCGATTACTTTTCCCATATCAGATTCAGCAACCCGTACTTCCAGAACTGTCGTCTTCTTCTCTTCGCGTTCATTTACAACAACGCTTTCTGGATCGTCGACTAATGCTTTCGCAATTACTTCAACTAATTCCTTCATAAATGCACACCTCCAGTGGCATAATTATTTCTCGATGCCTGCTGCCTTTAAAATCTTTGCAACTGCTTCTGTAGGCTGTGCTCCGTTTGCAAGCCATTTCTTAGCTGCTTCTTCGTCAACTTTGATAGCACTTGGATCACAGTTCGGATCGTATGTTCCGATCTCGTCGATGAATCTTCCGTCTCTTGGTGCTCTAGAATCTGCTACGATGATTCTATAGAAAGGAGCCTTCTTCTGTCCCATTCTTCTTAATCTCATTTTTACTGCCATGTTAGTTTACCTCCGTAAAATTATAATATTCATAGTTTATTCTTATACCCAGAACCTGCCTTTGGCATCTTCTAATGTATAATCTGGAATCTATATAACGCGGGATCCGCGATATATCGTATTTAAAACGGGAATCCGAATTTTTTCTTCTTTCCCGGCTTGCCAAATTGTTTCATCAGCTTTTTCATCTCGTTAAACTGCTTGATCATGCGGTTCACTTCGCTGATGTCCACCCCTGCACCTTTGGCAATTCTATGCTTTCTGGATGGAGAAAGAATATCCGGATTAGCTCTTTCCGCCGGTGTCATGGAATGAATGATCGCTTCCATCCTTCCCATCTTCCTCTCGGCTTCCGCTGTCTGTTCGTCGTCCAATCCCTTCATCTTACTGCCCATGCCTCCAAGACCCGGCAGCATGTTCATGATATTTCCAAGACCACCCATATTCTTCATCTGCTTAATGCTTTCCAGATAATCATCAAAATCAAACTGGTTCTTCTTAAGCTTCTGAGTCATCTCTCTGGCTTTCTCTTCATCGATCTCGGCCTCTGCCTTCTCGATAAGTGACAGGACATCTCCCATTCCGAGGATTCTTGATGCCATACGGTCCGGATAGAACTGTTCCAGATCCGAAAGTTTTTCTCCCATACCTACATACAGGATCGGCTTTCCGGTAACTGCCTTTACGGACAGTGCCGCACCACCTCTTGTGTCACCATCTAATTTGGTAACGATCACACCGTCGATGCCGACCTTTTCATTGAACTCTTTTGCCACATTCACGGCATCCTGTCCGGTCATTGCATCAATAACAAGTATGGTCTGATGTACTTCTACTTCCTCTTTGATCTCTTCAAGCTCTGCCATCATATCTTCATCGATGTGAAGTCGTCCGGCTGTATCGAGGATCACGAGGTCGTTGCCATTCTTCTGCGCATGTTCGATCGCTGCCTTGGCGATATTCGCCGGCTTGTGGTTCTCTCCCATGGAGAAGACTTCCACCCCCTGCTTCTCACCATTGACCTGTAACTGCTTGATCGCAGCCGGTCTGTAGACGTCACATGCAACCAGCAGTGGTTTCTTGCCCTTTAACTTGAACTTTCCGGCAAGCTTTGCTGTCGTGGTCGTCTTACCTGCTCCCTGAAGACCTGCCATCATGATGACCGTGATGGCCTTTCCAGGCTGAAGCTGAATCTCTGTAGTCTCCGAACCCATCAGGTTGATCAGTTCCTCATTTACAATCTTGATCACCATCTGTCCCGGATTCAGACCATTCATTACATCCTGACCGATTGCACGCTCCTGCACGCTCTTGATGAAATCTTTTACCACTTTAAAGTTAACATCCGCTGCGAGTAATGCGCGCTTGATCTCTTTTAAAGCTTCTTTGACATCATCTTCTGTCAGACGTCCTTTGCTTCGCAGGTTCTTAAATACGTTTTGAAGTTTCTCTGTCAAGCTGTCAAATGCCATGCTATAACTCCTCTATAATTTCATCGGATATCTTCCGGATGTCTGCAACAAGTTCTTCTGCATTCTCCTTCTCATATCCATCCAGCAATTCATCAATCTGCTTTACTTTTTCTCTGACCGACACGAATTTCTCTACCAGATGAAGTTTCTCTTCGTAGCCTTTCAGTGTCTGGGAACATCTCTTTACCAGATCATGTACACCCTGTCTGCTGATTCCTTCCTCTCTTGCGATCTCGCCGAGTGATAAATCTTCCAGGACAAACTGCTCATACACTTCTTTCTGATGATCCGTAAGAAGTTCTCCATAAAAATCATATAATAATGCCTGTTCTAATATTTCATTCATGTCTTTCACCTCCGATATCATATAACACTTCCGGATGGGTGTCAAGTATTTTTTCTTTACACCTTTGTTTTTTCAAAATAAAATTGATTTCCCACCGGCTTTGTCGTAATATATCTGATGGGAGATATTGCCGGATGCAGTATCTTCCGATCATGTCCATATATTATAAGGGGAGAATATAATGGCAAAAAAGAATTATTACAAGATGCTTGGTGTGTCAAGAACAGCTTCTCCTGAAGAAATCTCTGCCGCCAAGAACAGACTTGCGAAAAAATATCATCCCGATGCCAACATGAAGAATGGTATCGATACAACCAAAAAAATGCAGCAGATCCTGGAAGCCTACCGCATACTTTCTGATCCGAAGAAACGTGCTTCTTATGACCGCAAAGTATTCGGAAAGCCATCTGCAGGTGCTGACCGGAACTTTGATCTGTTCAATCTTCATAATATGGAAGAAACAGCGCCGGTCACCGGTACACCATTTGTGAATTATTGGCGGGCAGCTGATTCTTTATATGATATCACGCTGGAAAGCGAACAGCTTTTCAAAGAAAAAAATAAGAAACAGGCAGCGGACCGGCTGTCGGATCTTTCCTCTCAGGCACTCCGCTATGCCATAACACTGCGAGAGGCAGAGATTCCCGAAAAGTACTGGCTGCCTCCGATCATGGACTGGCTGCTTTTCACCTGGTATAAGAACCGGAATCTCCCGGTATCTTATCTATTGAAGGTTTACGATGATTATTCTAAAAAAGAGCTCAGTGGATTCAAACGTGTGAAGCTTCAGAAAGAACTGCTTCATTTCCAGTATTCTCTGAAACGGCTGGTCAGTTACACTTAATATTCTGCTCACACATCTGCACCGTCTGCATATTATGTACTGTAAACATCATTATTGGAGGATTCAATATGAGCGATTTGAGTACAGCAAACTGTGGATGCGGATGCGAAGGACGCGACAGATTCGGCGGGGACTGTGGATGCGGCGGATGCAGTTGTGGATGCAGTAACAGCGGATGCGGCTTCGGCAACAACAGCTGCCTGTGGATCATCCTTCTTCTCTGCTGCTGCGGCGGCTTTGGCAATGGTTGCGGCAATGGATGCGGATGTGGCAATGGTAACGACAGCTGCCTGTGGATCATCCTTCTTCTCTGCTGCTGTGGCGGCTTTGGCAATGGTTGCGGTAATGGTTGCGGCAACGGCTGTGGATGTGGATGCTAGACAACTTACATTTTCCTGTATAGGACTTAAGAGACGGAGTCATTTTCCCGTCTCTTTTTTCATATATATTTATAACGCTGATACCGGAAGGAGTCACCATGGCCGGAAAACCTTCTAAACCAATGACACCCTTCGATAAATCTGTCACACCCTCCTATTTATATAAATGGAAGCTGTTTCTTGCCTTCCTGCCTCCTTCCATTCAGCGCTTTCTTGCCGTCTACATCAAATTTACCGAATTCCGGTATACGATGGACTATTTCCGGGGACTTCCTTTCCATGCATTTTCTTTTCAATCGATCAGCGAACTTGCGCCTTATATGGATGAAAATGAACGGGATATGATGAACCAGATGACTTCTGTGATGCAGATGGCGGAAATGATGGCGATGGCGCAGGCCGGTTCCACAGCCGGAGATCCCGGTGCTTCCGGTCCTGCAAACCCTGTTGATCTTATGAAAGCAATGATGTCCGGCGAAGATATGGAAATGTTCCAGAATTACATGGAACTGTTCGACGAGGAACTTTCCGCATCTGGAACACCGGCAAAGAAAGGAGACTCTTCACATGAATGAAAGAACCACTCATACAACGGACTCTTCCGGAAGCAACACCGGCAACAGCTGGATGGATCATCCGGCTATAAATGGAATGGATCCTGTCAAACTGGAGCTGATCCGGCTCGCCGCAAAACAGACCGCCGGCAAAAGCGGAAGATCACTGGCTCCTGTGATGATGGCACTCATCACCAGCGCAAACAAAAAAGGGATCCAGTTCACTCCGCAGGAAATGTCTCTCATCCTCGACATCCTGAAAGAGGGACGCCCCGCCAAAGAGCAGGAGCAGATTGACCAGATGGTGCAGATGGTCCGCACACATATGAAGAATCATACATAACAAAATAGAAGAAGGGCTTTAAAGTCCTTCTTCTTTACGCATCATACGGAGTTCTCTTCTCTTTTCTCCCTTATCCCACTCTTCTTTTTCTTCTTCTGTCTCAAGTTCCAGTCTCGGTACTCTTACCGGCCTGTCATTCTTGTCCAGTGCCACCATTGTAAAATACGCATGATTGATCGGCGTACGTTCCCCGCTCAATGCCTCTACATAAGTATCTACCTTTACTTCCATAGAGGTATTCCCGACATAAGTCACTTTTCCAATGATCACAACTGTATCTTTGACATATGCACCCCTAAGGAAACTCAGACTGTCTACAGATGCTGTGATCACATTTCTCCTTGTGTGGCGTTTTGCCACCATACCTGCCACTTCGTCGATCCACTGCATAAGTGCCCCTCCGAACAAACGGTCAGACGCATTCAGGTGCTGCGGTCTTACCATATGAACCGTCTCTACGATTGAATCCGATACCTTTCTTTTTTCCATTTCCACAAAAAAACACCTCTCTTTTCTTTTTAAACTCTTTTATTATAGCACCGTATTTGTTATACTTAAACTAATTTCAATAAAAGCTGTTTCACAGCGGAATGGAGTTCTCATGAGAAATATAAAATTAACGATCGAATACGATGGAAGCCGTTATCAGGGATGGACAAGACTGGGAAAAGACGAATCCGGCAATACCATATCGAATAAAATCACAGAAGTTTTAAAGAAAATGACAGAAGAAGATGATCTGGAACTTTTCTGCGGATGCCGTACCGAAGTCGGCGTACATGCTTATGCGCAGATTGCCAACTTCCGGACATCCTGTTCTATCAGCACACAGAACATCAAGCACTATCTGAACCGTTATCTTCCGATGGATATTGCGATCATCGAAGTGAAAGAAGTGCCGGAACGTTTCCACGCACAGCTCAATGCTACATCCAAGACTTATGTATACCGCATGACCATTGATGATGTGCCAAGTGTCTTTGACCGTAAATATACCTACCACTGCTACCGTATCCCGGACAAACGCATGATGCAGCAGGCCGCCGAGAAACTCACCGGACGTCACGATTTCCGCAATTTCTCCAGTGCGAAGAAGACGAAATCTACAGTCCGAGAGATCTTTGATATTGATATCTATGGAGACATTGAGGAAATGCAGATCCTGATCCATGCTGATGATTTTCTTCACAACATGGCCCGCATCATCGTTGGTACACTGATGGATATCGGACTCGGCAACCGCTCTGTGCAGGATATTGATGATATCTTTGCCGGAATCCTGGAAGCCAGTGCACCTTGCGATCCGAAGGGGTTGTATTTGCAGGAGGTTACCTATTAATTTGATTTGGGATTTAATTGGGATTTAATTTATTAACTGGGGAAGCGGCCTCTCAGTCCTTGAAGGAAACAATAGATAAGGCTTCTTGTTCAGGTTCCATACCATAAGAAACACTAAGAGAGTCAGAATCACCTAAAAGCAAAGGAACTACGCTCAAACTCGGCGTTCGCCTCAAACACGTTCGCTTCGTTCCTTTAACGGTGCTTCTGACTCTCTAACTGTTTCTAACGGCATTCCACATTCACAATAATCCTTATCTATTGTTTCCTTCAAGTCGTGACTGGCAGCGGATGTTAATAAATGAAATACCCGGAAGTGTAACCCGGTGGAGGCCACTACGGTACACAATCTTGTCAGAAGCCTTGAAAATCCACTAATGACAGCTGATTACTGCAACCTTTCGCTGCCACAACCGTTACGCAATTGCCATTCCATTCGTAAGGCATTTGATACCCACGGAATAAAAAGTAGGAAGCCGTTCCAGTG
>ERZ1026901.178-NODE-178-length-57846-cov-36.325224_pt1 | contig 57846 bp, 52 predicted proteins | sample MGYA00380179_ERZ1026901 | MGnify/ENA primary metagenome ERZ1026901 (study PRJEB33269, sample SAMEA4719815) | human gut metagenome | biome: human-associated habitat; feature: organic feature; material: feces | place: Cameroon | collected 2013-10 ... | reverse complement strand
CATATGAAGAAGCAGAGCCGGAGTATGCAGAAGAGCCGGCATATGAAGAAGCAGAGCCGGAGTATGCAGAAGAGCCGGCATATGAAGAAGCAGAACCGGAGTATGAGGAAGAGCCAGTAACTGAGCCGGAAGTAGAAGAGCCGGAAGTAGAAGAACCGGAACCAAAGAAGACTGAGACAGAGAAGAAGGCACATGGATGGAGAGCATTTTTCGGAATCCATAAAAAGCATGAAGAACCGGTGAAAGAAGAAAAAGAGGAAGAAAAACCGGAAATCCAATATCATGAATTTGATTATTCAGAAGAGGGAGAATCAGGCGAACTTGCAGAAGAGTTTCTTCCAGATGAACCTGAGGAAGCAGAGACATATGCCGCAGAGACAGAAACGGCTGCTTATGAAAATGCAGAACAGTTAAATACGAACTATGATGCAGGACATCAGAACAGGTATGCACAGGAGAATGAAGAGGATTTATTTACATCAACGGAAGAGGATCTTGAGAAAGGGGAACTTAACCCTTACACCGGACATGAATATGAATCGAACAGTGTAAGAATGCATCCGAACCGGATCGGCTATGTGCAGGTATATGACCGTGGAAGTCATCAGTGGACAGATATGACGGAGTGGGCGTTTCTCGGATATCAGGAGCGTAAGAAAGCATTACTTGGCAAAGATTATGAGCCGCCGATCTATCTGGATTAATGGAAAATGAACTTAAGAAAGTAATGCTGTAAATAAGGTGTTCAGCCGGAGATCCGGCTGGACACTTTTTGACAAAAAGGAGGATGTAAAATGGAGTGGATAAGACTTTTATCGACAAAGAGACAAAGGCCGGGCAGACATCAGGATGTACGTTCCGCCGATACCGATCTGAGAAGCGAATTTGAAAAGGATTACCACAGGATCATCGGAAGTGCATCATTTCGGAGACTTCAGGACAAGACACAGGTATTTCCATTAGATAAAAGTGATTTTATTCGGACCAGGCTGACCCATTCTATGGAGGTATCATCGCTGGCAAAATCGCTGGGACAGAATATCGGCGAAAGCATACTGGCACATAAGAAAGATACAAGTTTCACTCCGGGGATGAAAGAAGATATTTGCAATATTCTTCAGTGTGCAGGACTGATTCATGACATTGGAAATCCTCCGTTCGGACATTATGGGGAGTTTGCGATCAGAGAGTGGTTTGAACGGAATCTTCCGGTGTTAAAATATCACGGAACACCGATAGAAGAATTGCTGGAAGAACAGATGAGGGAAGATTTTTATCATTTTGAAGGAAATGCACAGGCGCTCAGGCTGGTGAGTAAGCTTCATTTCCTGGTAGATGAAAATGGAATGAATCTTACCTATGCGCTTTTAAACACAATTATAAAATATCCGGTGGCATCTACACAGATCCGGCCAAAGTCCGGGGATATCCGTGAAAAAAAGATGGGGTATTATTATGCGGACCGGGAGTTATTCGAAGATATCGTGATGGAGACAGGGGCGGGAAATTGCAGACATCCTCTGACATTTATTCTGGAGGCAGCAGATGATATTGCATATAAAACGGCAGATATCGAAGATGCATTTGTGAAAGGGTTCATTACTTATCACAGTCTGCGGGATGAATTGCGGAAGCTTCAAAACAGAGAAAAGAAGCTGGCAGTTCCGGAACAGGCGGAATGGAATAGATTCCGGCCGGCAGATAAACTGGTGGAATTATATGAACGTGCAAAGAAAAACGGAGTAGATAACCCTGGAGATTATGCAGTGAAAAACTGGATCGTAAAGGCACAGGGATTTCTGATCGGATATGCAACTTCTGGATTTACTTCTCATTACGATGAGATTATGAATGGAGTATATAAAACAGATTTATTCGCAGATACACCGGCGGAAGGACTTGTAAAATTACTTGGAGAGATTGCATGCAAATGTGTGTTTAAGTCAGAAACAATCTACCGGATGGAAGTGAAGGAAGCAGTGATGCTTGACAATCTGATGGACCGCTTCATGGGTGCGATAATTAAATATGATGATCCGGCACAGAAACTGAATTCTATAGAAGAACGGCTGGTTTCGTTTATTTCCAATAATTACAAAAAAGCATACCGCTATCATGCGGAGGGACAGCCAGACATTTACCGGTTGTATCTGAGATTATTACTGGTTACGGACTATATCTGCGGAATGACCGACAGCTATGCGAAGAGGTTGTATCAGGAATTGAATGCGATTATGGCATAAAAGAGAATATTTCGGAATAGATTGTGATAAATAGCCGTAAACAGGAGTGGGGTATTTTGAGACGGTTTATTCGATATCTGTATGAATACGAACAAGAGAAGAAGATGCGGAATGTAGGCTTCGTAAAAATAGAACAGGATATGGAACAGTGTGTGATCCATGTACACGGAAAAGGATTCCGGATGGAAGAAGACGCAAAGGGACTGGAAGTATATTTGTTCTGGAATCAGGATGAAAAATGTACCGGAATCAATATGGGAGTGACAGAGCCGCCGTCTCCCGGACTGAATTATCAATTGTGTTATACACCGGAAGATATGGGGGAGAAAGAAAATTATGGTCTGGTCAACGGAATTATTTTGAAAGACATAAGCGGGCACTGTTATGCTGCAGTGTGGAATGACGATGCGGTAAATATCTGTCAGATGGAAAAGTGGGAGATGGCGGAGGAAGAGACGCATGAAAAAGAAAAGAGTATTGCAGAGGCTTCAGAGGAACAGGAAGTAAAGGAATGTGGGAAAAGATACAAAGTCAGAAAAATCCAACGGAAAGATATGGTATGTCTTCCGAGATGTGAATGGAAGCATGCGAACAATAGTTTTCTGGTTCATGGATATTATAATTATCATCACCTGATATTGACAGTCTGTGATGGTCAGTTAAAATTAGGAGTACCTGGAGTATATCACCCACAGGAAGCAAAAGCAGCAGAAAGTTTTGGGTTTCCGGAATTTCTGCCGTTTGAGGAGACCGGACTTGCGCTTACGGAAGAAGAAACGAATGACAGAGAGACATTCGGATACTGGTGCAGAGATGTCCGCGGATCGGAAGACTGCGCAGATATACAAAGAAAAATATAATCAGATGGAGTGTGGAAATGCAAAGTACAGATGAAAAATATATGAAAGAAGCAATCAAACAGGCGAAAAAAGCTTATGCGATCGGAGAAGTACCGATCGGGTGTGTGATTGTGTATCAGGATAAGATCATAGGAAGAGGGTACAACCGGAGAACGATTGACAACAATACCCTGGCACATGCGGAACTGGCTGCGATCAGAAAAGCAAGCAGGAAAATGAATGACTGGAGACTGGAAGATTGTACAATGTATGTGACACTGGAGCCTTGCCAGATGTGTTCCGGTGCAATCGTACAGTCCCGGATGACAAGGGTGGTAGTCGGTTGTATGAATCCAAAAGCCGGTTGTGCGGGATCTATCTTAAATCTTCTGGATATGCCGGAATTTAACCATCAGGTGGAATTGACGACAGGAGTCATGGAAGAAGAATGCAGCCAGATGATGAAATCATTTTTTAAAGAATTAAGAGAGGCAAGGAAGAAGAAAAAGCAGCTGGAAAAAGAGCAGACAGAGGAAATATAAGAGACAGGTGACCAGATGAATGAAAAGACGGTAGGAATGCTGATCGGTAAGAAGAATGTATATGAATATCTGGAACTTTCCAATGCAGTTACCTGTATGAATTATGTAAACAAAGAGACCGAGATACCGCCGGTACTGATGATGCACGGACTTGCAGACTATGAATGCTACTGTAATGGCGATGATGCTGGTATTTATGGCAGCAATGGTCGTAACTGCAATGATTAACTATCCGAAGAATTTTGGGGAAATATTCGCTAAAGTCGGACCGATGTATCTGAATATTATCGTAATATTGCTGGCAGTAATATTTGGTATAATATAAAAAATATCCACATGCGGGAAACTGCAGTGGATATTTTTAATATCAGTTTATTTTATTATGTGCATTGCGCTTCGAACGAGCCTTCACAGACGTTACCTTAGTAGTTAACTCAGCCCAGGCACCCTTACGGCACCCGGAAGATTCCACTTAATGCTGCTTCATTCCTGACCTGACATGGTTCATGGAGTTCCGTCGCGTAAGACCCAAACATCAACGCCACTTTCCAAGGGCAGCTCTGCAAAAACAAGCCCTCTGCGCAATATCACCCCTGCTATAGCGGATTGCAGGTGCAAGGTACCGCTAACACCCCGGCTGCACAGCTCAACATTTTAACGTGTTCCGGACAAAAAGTCAATGGAAATGTTGTAAAAAAGGCGATACCAATTTATAATACCTAGATATATGAGGATTTATCTTATCCGGTATATGACCGGAGGGGAGATTCTGATCTGGAGGAAAATATAATGAAGATATTACTGGCAGCAGTCAATGCAAAATATATACATTCCAATCTGGCGGTCTACAGCCTGAAAGCCTATGCCGGGGATCCGGCGGTGGAGATCGGAGAGTATACGATCAACCAGCAAAAAGACGATATCCTGATGGACATCTATAAGAGACAACCGGATATTCTCTGCCTTTCCTGCTATATCTGGAATTTGGACTATATAGAAGAAATTGTGCTTGAAATCGGAAAGCTGCGTCCGGATATGCCAATCTGGCTTGGCGGACCGGAGGTTTCCTATGATGCAAAAGAAGTATTAAGACGACTTCCATGTGTCAAAGGAGTGATGAAAGGCGAAGGAGAGAAAACTTTCAAAGAAATCTGCCGGATATACCGAAATGAATTCGAAAAAAGAGAAAATGTATGTGGATATCAGGATAAAAATGTGGATAATTCCTGGAAGAAATCGGAGAGTGTGGATAACCAGTTAAAGGGTGTGGACGGAATCACTTTCCGGGAAGAAAAAGAGAAAATTATCGACAATCCGTGGCGTCCGATCATGGATCTGAGCGAAGTCCCATTTGTCTACGATCATATGGAAGATTTTGAACATAAGATCATTTACTACGAGACCAGCAGGGGATGCCCGTTTTCCTGCAGCTATTGTCTGTCATCCGTAGATAAGCGTCTGCGTTTCAGAAATATAGAACTGGTGAAGAAGGAATTGCAGTTTTTCCTTGACCACAAAGTACCGCAGGTGAAATTTGTTGACCGTACATTCAACTGCAAACACGACCACAGCATTGCTATCTGGAAATATATCATGGAGCATGATAATGGCATTACGAACTTCCACTTTGAGATTGCCGCGGATATTCTGAATGAAGAAGAAATGGAACTTCTGGAACAGATGCGCCCGGGACTGGTACAGCTTGAGATCGGTGTACAGTCAACAAATCCGAAGACGATCAAAGAGATCCACAGAGTTATGGACTTTGAAAAAGTATCTAAAATCGTGAGGAGAATTCAAGATAAGGGAAATGTGCACGAACATCTGGATCTGATCGCCGGACTTCCGTACGAAGATGTGGAAAGCTTCGCACATTCCTTTGATGATGTGTATGCATTAAAACCGGAGCAGCTCCAGCTTGGATTCCTGAAAGTGTTGAAAGGATCCTTTATGCAGGAACATCAGGAGGAGTATGGCATTGTCCATAAAGCACATCCGCCGTATGAAGTACTGTATACAAAGTGGATTTCCTATGAAGATGTACTGCGCCTGAAAGGGATTGAGGAGATGGTGGAGGTCTACTATAACAGCCGTCAGTTTACGAATACGATGGAAGAACTGGAAAAGGAATACGATTCTGCATTTACCATGTATGACCGGCTTGCATCTTATTATGAAGACAATGGTTATAACGCCGTTCAACACAAGCGGAGTGCCAGATATGAGATTTTACTGAATTATATACGGCTGCATCATAAAGAAAAAGAAGATCTGTTCCGGGAAGTGCTCACATACGATTACTATCTTCGTGAAAATGCGAAGAGCCGTCCGGAATTTGCCGGGGAATATCTGGTGGAAAAAGACGTGGCGAGAACATTTTATGAAAAAGAAGAAGAGACACACACCTACCTTCCGGATTATGGAAAATATGACAGAAACCAGATGCGTAAAATGACGCATTTGGAATATTTTAAGTTGGCAGATACCTATATTCTGTTTGATTATCAGAACAGAAATCCACTAAATCAGGAAGCCAGAGTCTGCAAGGTAAAGGCCGGGACAGGGCAGCGGTAAAGAATGAAATATAAAAAGGAATAGAATTATGAAAAAAAGAACAGGAGAAATTCTCAGCCTTCTGGATGCGAAGTACGGAACCGAATTCATCTGCTATCTGAATTATGAAACTCCGTGGCAGCTTCTGATCGCTACGATGTTAAGTGCGCAGTGTACCGATGCAAGAGTCAATATCGTGACAAAAGATCTGTTCCAGAAGTATCCGTCTGTCGAAGCATTTGCGGACACGGATCTGAAAGAATTAGAACAGGATATCAAACCAACGGGATTCTATCATAATAAAGCGAAGAATATCATAGCCTGTATGAAAGATATCCGGGATAAATATAACGGAGAAGTCCCATCAGAACTTGAAGACCTTTTAAGTCTGGCGGGAGTAGGCAGAAAGACAGCCAATGTGATTCGCGGAAATATCTATCACGTGCCGAGTGTGGTCGTGGATACACATGTAAAGCGCATATCCAATCGGCTGGGACTTACGAAAAACCAGGATCCGGACAAGATTGAACAGGATTTGATGAAGGAACTGCCGGTAGATCACTGGATTCTCTGGAATATTCATATCATTACATTTGGACGAACAATCTGCAGTGCAAGAAGTCCGAAATGTGAGGATTGTTTCTTGCAAAAATATTGTAAAGAGTATAAAATGTAGAGAAATACGTTGCTGTTCGGTAAAAATATTTACGGAGAGTAACAGAACTATGATCAAAGAAGGTAGAAAAATGAATTTCAACAATAAAAAAACAAGAAGAATTGTATCAATTGTTGTGCTTATCGTCATCATTGCCATGGTGGCAACGATGATTATTCCGTATCTTGTATAAGGCAGAAATGCAGAAACGATATAAGATAAAGTATCAAGAAAAGATAAGAGATAAAGGGGAACGTAATAGGGATGAAGTTAGAGACACAGACAGAACAGATTATAAGTGAAACAGTTACCGTCTACGGATTATCACCACAGATCGGTATTCATGCACTTGCACAGACTGTGAACGCACTGGCGGCACAGGGTGCAGTATTTTCTGTCTGCCCTGAAACTACCACAGAAACATCCGCAGGCGTTACTGTTCAGATTGCCTGTCCGGAATACATATTCAAATCCAGGATTCACAAGATTGAAAAGCTTCTGAAAAAGGCATGTAAAAAATACAATATAAATCCTGACCGGATACAGGCATCTGTGAATCCTGCAGTTCAGGTAATTGCAGTGACAGTTACGGGAATCGCAAAAGCACCGAAAGAAGAGACCTGGAACAGGGAAACCGCACGAGCCTGTAAAGATATTGTCTTTGTGGGGTATGCCGGAATGGATGGCATGCTCAGGATCACAGAGGAAAAAGAACAGGAGCTTAAGACCCGTTTTGCACCGGTTTTCTTAAAGCAAGTACTGTCATATGAGCAGCACATTTTTGCTTTGAGAGAAATCGAAGCCGCAAAAGCCGGGGGCGCATTTGTCGTACGTCAGGTCGCAGATGGCGGGATCTTGGCAGCACTGTGGAATCTGGCACTGGAATTAGAACAGGGACTGGATCTTGATATGAAGAAAATCAGTATTTTACAGGAAACGATCGAGGTATGTGAACATTTCCGACTGAATCCATATCAGATGATATCTACAGGAAGTTTTCTGGCTGTGACTGACAATGGGGAAGTACTGGCAGATGCGCTGAACAATCAGGGGATTACAGCAGCAGTAATCGGACATACAACAGACAACAACGATAAGATCTTAAGAAATGGAGAAGAGATGCGTTATATCGACCGTCCGGCTCCGGATGAGATCTTGAAGCTATATAGCGGAGGTATGAATGATGGAAGAATTAAGAAAGCAGATACTCCTGTATCTGGAGAAGCATAGCAGGGTGGACCTCGGAGAACTGGCAGTTCTTCTTGGAAGCGACGAAGTAACCGTAGCAAATGAGATTTCTGCCATGGAAAGAGCAAAGATCATCTGTGGCTATCATACACTGATCGACTGGGATAAGACAGGAACAGAGTATGTGAATGCCCTGATCGAAGTAAAAGTAACACCACAGCGTGACACAGGATTTGATAAGACAGCAGAACGGATCTGTAATTATCCGGAAGTATCAGCCGTATATCTGATCTCCGGCGATTTTGATATGATGGTTCTGATCGAAGGCAAGACTTTGCAGGAAGTGTCAAAGTTCGTATCAAGTAAATTATCACCGATTGAAGATGTCACAGGAACCAGTACACAGTTCGTACTGAAGAAATATAAGGATCACGGAACAATTATGTTCGGACAGAAAAAAACAGAAAGGATGCTTGTAACACCATGATGAGAAATCCACTATCTAAGAAAATTACAGGCATCGAACCATCTGGAATCCGGAAATTCTTTGATCTGGTAAGTGAGATGCCTGACGCAATATCCCTTGGCGTAGGAGAACCTGATTTTGACACACCGTGGAGAATCAGAGAGGAAGGTATCTATACCCTGGAACAGGGCAAGACTTTCTATACATCGAATGCAGGTCTTAAAGATCTGAAGATCGAGATCAGCAAATATCTGGAACGTAAGATCCATGTAGAATATGACCCGGATCATGAGATCATGGTGACGGTCGGAGGAAGTGAAGGAATCGATGTGGCACTGCGCGCAATGCTGGATCCGGGAGATGAAGTCCTGATCCCGCAGCCGAGCTATGTATCGTATGTACCGTGCACCATTTTGGCAGACGGTAATCCGGTTGTGATTCCCCTTCAGGAAAAGAACGAATTCAAACTGACGGCAGAAGAGCTGGAGGAAGCGATCACGCCAAAGACGAAAATGCTGGTGATGCCATTCCCGAACAATCCGACAGGATCGATCATGACAAAAGAAGATCTGGAGCCAATTGCGGAAGTTGTGAAGAGACATGACCTGTATGTGCTTTCGGATGAGATTTATTCTGAACTTACATACAAGACAGAGCATGTGTCTATTGCATCTCTTCCGGGAATGCAGGAAAGAACACTGGTGATCAACGGATTTTCCAAAGGATTTGCCATGACGGGATGGAGACTTGGTTATATCTGCGGACCGTCTGTGATCATAGAACAGATGTTGAAGATCCATCAGTTTGCGATCATGTGTGCGCCGACCAACAGCCAGTACGCAGCCATCGAGGGCTTACGTCACTGCGAAGATGAAGTGCAGCAGATGAGAAATGCATACAACCAGAGAAGAAGATACCTGGTAAATGAATTTGCGAAGATGAAGCTGGAATGCTTCGAGCCGTTTGGTGCATTCTATATCTTTCCAAGTATCAAAGAATTCGGTATGACTTCCGAAGAATTTGCAATGCGTTTCCTGGAAGAGGAGAAGGTTGCGGTCGTACCGGGAAGTGCGTTTGGTGAGAGCGGGGAAGGGTTCCTGCGTGTATCGTATGCATACTCATTGGAGGATCTGAAAGAGGCAATCGGAAGACTCGGCCGGTTTATTGAGAGACTGAGAAGTCAGAAATAAGGTTGACGGAAGCTGATTTGAAGAGAATTTAATAAGAAATAATAGAAATAGAAAAGCCGTCAGGGAATGTTAATGTATGAATTAGAATTACATTCCCTGACGGCTTCCGTGTTACCTGATCCGGTGGGATTTCTACAAGTTTTCCTTTTGAAATTACTTCCCGAAAGACTTCTATCCCAAGACAGGTACAGAGAGTATCGAATACTTCCGTTACGCAGGCCTGTGTTTTTGAGCAGGCATTACAGACATGGGGTGCTTTTGTCAATAAAGTCTTATAATCAGGAAGTTACTTTTACATTTAACGTACATTTTTGAAAAAAATCTTGACTTGGAGTGAACTCCAAGTGCTATAGTAATGAACGGAAAGGTGGTGTCTGGATTGACGATAAAAGAAGTAAGTGAAGTATATGGCATTTCTGCTGATACCCTGCGTTACTATGAACGCATCGGCATGATACCGGAAGTAACACGTACGGCAGGCGGAATCAGAGACTATCAGGAATCAGACCTTGGCTGGGTAGAGCTTGTAATCTGTATGAGAAAAGCAGGACTTCCCGTAGAGGCGCTAATCGAGTATGTAAAATTATATCAGCAGGGCGATGAGACATTTGAAGCAAGACTTCAGCTTCTTTCGGAAGAAAGAGAGAAGTTAGAAAAGCAGAAAGCGCAGATAGAGCTAGCGGTCAACCGGCTGAATCACAAAATTTCCAAATACCAAGAAGCAGTAAAGACAGGAGTATTAAACTGGGAGGAGAATAGTTCATGTATATAGAAAAGATTAACGGACCAGAAGACGTAAAGAAATTAACCGTAGATGAGATGACCGTAATGGCAGGTGAGATGAGAAAGGCATTATTAAAGAGAGCCAGCATCCACGGCGGACACTTCGGACCAAACTTCGGTATGGTGGAAGCAACGATCGCACTGCATTACGTGTTCGAGTCACCAAAAGACAAGATTGTATATGACGTATCACATCAGACCTATCCGCACAAGATGCTGACAGGAAGAAAGGATGCATATCTTTATGAAGAGCATTACGATGATGTATCCGGATACAGTAATCCAAATGAAAGTGAACATGATCATTTCACGGTAGGTCATACTTCTACATCGGTTAGCCTTGCATGCGGGCTTGCAAAAGCAAGAGACCTGAAAGGAGAAGATGGAAATGTGATTGCAGTGATCGGTGATGGTTCCTTAAGCGGAGGCGAAGCACTGGAAGGACTGGACTACGCAGTAGAATTAGACGGGAATCTGATCATCATTGTAAATGACAATGACATGTCTATTGCAGAAAATCATGGCGGGTTATATGGAAACTTAAAATTACTCCGCAAGACAAACGGACAGGCAGAATGCAATCTGTTCAAAGCTATGGGATTAGATTACATTTACGTGGATCACGGAAATGATGTCGGAGATCTGATCGAAGCATTAAAGAGCGTTAAAGACAGCAGGAAACCAGTTGTTGTGCATATCAATACCTTAAAGGGAAAAGGCTATGCACCGGCAGAACAGAATAAAGAAGTATGGCATTATAACGGACCATTTCATATCGAGACAGGTGAACCGTTATACGAGATGACAGAAGAAGACTACTCAGACATTTCCCTGAATTATCTTCTGGACAAGATGAAAAAAGATCCGGCAGTGGTAGCGATTACATCCGGAACTCCAACTGTTATGGGATTCACAGAAGATAAGAGAAAAGAAGCAGGAAAACAGTTCGTAGATGTCGGTATCGCAGAAGAGACAGCCGTAGCACTTGCTTCCGGAATCGCCGCAAATGGCGGAAAACCGGTTTATGGTGTCTACAGTACATTTGTACAGAGAACTTATGACCAGATTGCACAGGATCTCTGCATTAATAACAGTCCTGCAACGATCGTCACATTCTGTGGAAGCGTATATGGAATGAACGATGTGACACATCTCGGATTATATGACATCCCGATGATGGCAAATATCCCGAATCTGGTATACCTTGCTCCAACAACGAAGGAAGAATATCTGGCAATGCTTAACTGGAGTATCGAACAGAACGAGCATCCGGTAGCAATCAGACTTCCGGGAGGCAGCGTGATCTCTGACGGAAAAGAGGTTACAAAAGATTTCGGTAATCTGAACAAGTATGAAGTAACTCAGAAAGGTTCTAAGGTTGCGGTGATCGGACTTGGAACATTCTACGGACTTGGGAAAGAAGTTGCAGAAGAGCTTAAGAAAGTGACAGTTGCAGATGCAACCGTGATCAATCCATATTATATTACAGGTATTGATGCAGAACTTCTGGAAGAGCTTAAGAAGGATCATGATGTTGTGATCACTTTGGAAGATGGAATTCTTGATGGTGGATTCGGTGAAAAGATCGCAAGATTCTATGGAAATTCTGACATGAAAGTCCTGAACTTCGGACTGAAGAAAGAATTCCTGGACCGTTATGATGTGGTAGAAGTTCTGAAAGAGAATCATCTGACGAAAGAGCAGATTGTGGAAGATGTTAAGAGCGTACTGTAAAAAAGTGTATTAGAGAGGCGGAGATGTCTCTCTTTTTGGGGCTTGTTGTGCAAAGCGTCGCAAACAATGTGCTGAATAATGTGAGAAACGTCACAGAAAAGGTATAAAATATATTGAAAAACGTCGTAAAAGTATAATTTGTTGGTATGCCAACAGCTAAAATCATGTAAAATAAGATAGAATAATGCTATCAACAATTCTAAAAATACATGCGAAAAGAAAGCGAGGACACACACATGGATCATATATATGACGTAATCATCCTTGGCGCCGGTCCGGCGGGCTTAAGTGCAGGCTTATATGCGGGCAGAAGCAGACTGGACACTTTGATTATTGAAAAAGGTCAGGCCGGCGGCCAAATTATCAACACGGACGAAATAGAAAACTATCCGGGACAGATCGTAGAAGGCGAAACAGGAGTTTCTCTTGTACGCAGAATGTACGAACAGACAGAACAGTTCGGAGCAGAACATGTCCGGGATACGATTACAAATGTAGAACTGGACGGAGACATTAAAGTTCTGACAGGCGAAAAAGATACTTATCAGGCAAAGAATATCATCATTGCAACCGGTGCATACGCAAGACCGATCGGATGCAAAGGCGAGCAGGAGTATAAGGGACGTGGAATCTCTTACTGTGCGACCTGTGATGCGAATTTTTTTACAGATCTGGAAGTCTATGTAGCCGGCGGCGGTGATGCGGCGGTGGAAGAAGCATTGTACCTTACAAAATTTGCCAGAAAAGTTACGATCATTCACAGAAGGGCCGAACTGCGTGCGGCAAAGTCTATTCAGGAAAAAGCATTTGCCAATTCAAAGATTGCGTTCCTGTGGGATTCGGTAGTGGAAGAAGTGGGCGGCGACGGACTGCTTCAGACAATGACCGTGAAAAATGTGAAGACAGGCGAGCTTACAAAGATAGAAGCTGATCAAAAAGACGGTCTGTTCGGTCTCTTTGGATTCATCGGTATGATTCCGAACACAGGTGTGTTTGCCGATAAGGTAGAGACGGATGACAAGGGGTACATTAAGACGGATGAGGACATGCACACCAATGTACCGGGCGTGTATGCGGCAGGAGATGTGAGAGTCAAGAGTCTGCGCCAGGTAGTGACGGCGGTGGCAGATGGTGCGATTGCGGCTGTGCAGATTGAGAGAAGCATGTCGGATTATTAGAAGAATATGGAAAATGAGGATCCGCCGGATAAAAAAATGTCCGGTGGATTTTTGCGTATAACGATGTATTCGAAGTAGGTGTCAGGGCTTCGGTGTTGTTATGATGAAAAAGTGGATGCATATTTGGAGAAAATGGAATAATATATAATGAAATATGGAAAATATACTTGATAAACGGAATAATATATAATAAAATATGGAGAACAATATTAGAAATATAGATTGTTATGCGTTCAGAAGAAGGAGATGAGCCCATGACCGTTGAAGAGATGAAAAAGAAGAAATCAGAATTAGGTTTCAGCTGTGAGCAGATATCAGCTCGCTCCGGGGTACCGTTGGGAACGGTGCAAAAGATATTCAGCGGAATAACCAAAAGACCAAGATATGATACAATTTGTCAGTTGGAAAAAGCATTTCCGATGGAACCTGATTCTAATCCATATCCTGGTATGATGAAAGAAAGCGTATCGGCTTATCTCATCTATGGAGATGGCACAGATCATGAAAGTGATATCTGGAAAAGTTTTCGTGGAAAAAAGCAAGGCGAATACACACTAAAGGAGTATGAAGCAATTCCGGACGAATATAGAGTAGAATTGATTGACGGAGTCATCTACGACCTGAATACGCCAACCACGATTCATCAGCAGCTTGCATTTGAAATCAGTATCAGATTAAGAGAGCACATTAGGCAGAACAAAGGATTATGTATGGTACTGCCGTCACCGGTCAGCGTACAACTAGATGAAGATGACCGGACAATGCTGCAGCCGGACGTCGTTATATGCTGTGACAGAGATAAAATCCTTCGAAGTCATGTCTATGGAGCTCCGGATATGGTAATCGAGATATTATCACCATCTACAAGAAAAAAAGATATGGGATTAAAACTGAAAAAATATATCACTGCAAGAGTCAGAGAATACTGGATGGTTGACCCGGATAAGAAAAAAGTTGTAGTATATGACTTGGAACATAATGAGTTACCGGCCATCTATGGCTTTGAAGACCAGGTACCGGTGAATATATTTGCAGGAAAATGTCGGATTGACTTTTCGGAAATATACAGCTATATAGAATTTTTATTTGAAAAAGAATAGAAAAAACGGAGGAACATAACATGTTAAACATCGTACTACACGAACCAGAGATCCCGGCAAACACAGGCAACATCGGAAGAACCTGCGTAGCCACCAACACCAGATTACATTTGATCGAGCCGCTCGGCTTTCGCTTAAATGAGAAGAACTTAAAGCGTGCCGGTATGGATTACTGGGAGCATCTGGATGTCAGAACCTATATTGATTACAATGATTTCCTGGAAAAGAACCCGGGAGCCAAGATCTACATGGCAACGACAAAAGCACCAAAGGTATATACAGAAGTGAACTATGAACCGGACTGCTACATCATGTTCGGAAAAGAAAGTGCCGGAATCCCGGAAGAGATTCTGGTAGATCATAAAGAAGACTGCGTGCGTATCCCGATGGTGGGAGACATTCGTTCGCTGAACCTTGGTAATTCGGTTGCAATTGTGCTTTATGAAGCACTCAGACAGAACGGATTTGCAGGTATGAATTTGGAGGGGCATCTTCACGAATTACACTGGTAAGAAAAGGAATCCAATCTGTATAAATTCCATATTATTTAGACAAAATAAGGATATTGTCCGTTTTCGTTGAGAAAATGAGATAATATCCTTATTTTCGTACCAGGTATATGAAAAAATACAGGAGGCGCTGGCAGGCGTTTCTACTTATTAATAAGTGCACAAATATAAAACGACAAAATGATAAAAATGTATCAAAGTGACATACAATTTGCAACAAATGTAATAAATGTATGGTAAAATTGCAGAAATAAGATTATAATTTAAACTAGATTTTGTATTTTTTTGAAGGAGAGGTGGTAGATGAATGGTAGAAGAAACCATTAAGACCATCAAGGAAACGGAGAATGAAGCGGATGAGATCATAAGAAAAGCAGATGCAACGTGTACCGAGATCCTTGAAAAAGCTGTCAGAGAGGCAAAAGAGATAAAAGAGCAGGCTGTAGCAAATGCAAAGAAACAGGCAGAAGCAGATCTTTTGCAGGCGAAAGAAGAAGGAGAAGTCTTAAAGAAACAGGCTTCCGAGAAGACGGAACAGGAGACAGAAGCATTAAAAGCACTGGCTCAGGGAAAAGAAGAGGAGGCGGTATCCGCAATCATCAAAGCATTGCTCTGATGATATGGGAAGAGTAAGAACGTGAAAAAATAAAAAAGGAGGGATGCAGTTATGGCAGTATTGCAGATGCAGCGAATCAGTATCTGCGCATTGAAACATGACCGGAAAGCGATTCTGGAAAAACTGCAGTCCATGGGCATGATAGAGATGCATCAGGTCGCACAGGACGAAGCCGGATTCGAGAAGATGGATACGCAGAGTGCGAAATCAAGCTTTGAGAAACGGGTGCAGATTACGGAAAATGCACTGGATGTGTTGAATCAGTATACTCCGGAGAAAAAGTCGATGTTCGCCAGTCTAGAAGGCAATAAGCTGATCGATAAGAAGACGATGGAAGCAGCAGCGGTGAAACAGGAGGAGGTCATGGAAGTGGCGGAACTTCTGATTGCTGATCATAAGAGAATTGCGGAAGCACAGGCCGAGATCGTGAAGCGGAATACCCAGATAGAGGCACTTGCGCCGTGGATGAGTCTGGAAGTGGAGATGGATTATCCGGGCACGAAAAAGACGGCAATGCTTCTTGGAACCATGGCGGCGGAGACGACACTGGAAATGATCTACGGAAAGCTTGCCGAAGAGCATCCAGAGATTGAAGCTGTAGATATATCGGTTATAAGCCGGGATAAAGATGCCGTGTACTTAAGCGTATTCTGTATGAAGGAGCAGGCGGCAGACGTGGAGAACACACTCCGTACGGCTGGATTCTCAAGACCGGTCGTATCGGCAGAACGGATTCCGGCACAGCAGAAAGCAGAACTGGAAGAGCAGATCAGACAGATTGAAGAAGATATCGCAAATATCCGGGAAGAGATCATATCCCACGCAGAAGACCGGGAGGAACTGAAGGTCATCGGCGATTATTACCGGATGCGTGCAGAAAAGTACGAAGTACTGGGAACACTTCCGCAGTCCAGACGTACATTTATTATCAGTGGTTACGCAGCGAAAGAAGCGATACCGGCGATTCAGAAAGGAATCGGGGATGCGTATGACTGTGTGATCGATGTAGAAGAGTTAAAAGAAGACGAAGAACCACCGGTGATCCTTAAGAATAACGGATTTTCGGAAAGTGTGGAAGGAGTCCTGGAGTCTTACGGACTGCCGCATAAAGGAGAGATCGATCCGACCGCGATCATGTCATTCTTCTATGTATTTTTCTTTGGAATGATGTTATCAGATGCAGCATATGGTGCGATCATCGCAATCGTGTGTCTGATCGTCCTTAAGAAATTTCCGCGCATGAGTGCCGGTATGAGGAAATCTATGAAAATGTTCATGTACTGTGGAATTTCTACCGTGGTATGGGGAATCTTATTCGGTGGATATTTCGGAGATGTCGTAGACGTCGTATCGAGCACATTTTTTGGAAAAGAACTGACGATCAAGCCGCTGTGGTTTGCACCGTTAAATGATCCGATGCGACTTCTGATCTATTCAATGGCATTCGGACTGGTTCATCTGTTCGTGGGTCTTGGAATCAAAGGATATATGTTGTTAAAAGACGGAAAGGTACTGGATTTCTTCTGCGATATCGTACTGTGGTACATTTTCCTGATCGGACTGATCCTGATGTTACTTCCGTCAGAGATATTTGCTTCAATCGCACAGACCAAGATCGTGTTCCCGGCAGCGCTTGTTACATTGTCAAAAGCACTGGCAATCATCGGGGCACTCGGACTGTTATTGATGTCCGGAAGATCGAGCAAGAATCCGGCACTCCGGCTGGCACTTGGAGCATATGATATCTACAACATTACCGGATGGTTAAGTGATGTATTATCATACTCCAGACTTCTGGCACTGGGACTTGCGACAGGCGTTATCGCATCCGTTGTCAACCAGATGGGAAGTATGCTTGGTAAGAGTGTATTCGGGGTCATCTTATTTATCGTAGTATTTATAGTCGGACATGCAATGAACCTGGCAATCAACCTGCTTGGTGCATATGTCCACACCAACCGACTTCAATTTGTGGAATTCTTTGGAAAATTCTACGAAGGCGGTGGAAAACCTTTCGAACCGTTTCATGCGGAGACAAAATATGTAGATATTAAGGAGGAAAAATAGATATGAGTATTTGGAATGATATGGGAATGGTATATGCACTTCTTGGTGCGGCAGTGGCAGTATTCCTGGCAGGTGCAGGATCTGCGATCGGAGTAGGTATTGCAGGACAGGCAGCGTCCGGAGTTGTAACAGAAGACCCAAGCAAATTCGCAAAAGTATTGATCATGCAGCTGCTTCCTGGTACACAGGGAATCTACGGACTGCTGGTTGGTTTCATTACATTATCCAAGATCGGACTTCTTGGCGGCGGCGCAGCAGATCTGGATCCGAAGACCGGACTTCTGATTCTTGCAGCTTGCCTTCCAATCGGAATTGTAGGTCTGATTTCAGGAAAAGCACAGGGACAGACAGCAGCGGCAGCAATCGGAATCGTAGCAAAGAAGCCGGATCAGTTCGGTAAAGCAATGCTGTTTCCTGCAATGGTTGAGACATATGCCATCCTTGCACTTCTGATTTCTATCCTTTCCGTAACAGCAATTCAGGTATAGAAGGAGTGTGAAGGAAAATGGCTGGATTAGAGAAGATCAAAAGTCAGATCCTTGACGAGGCAAAAGAGACGGCGAATGCAAAGATCGAAGATGCGAAAGCGCAGGCAGAACAGATGAAGACTCAGGCGCAGGCAGAAGGAGCCGCACAGGCAGAACAGATCCTGAAGAAGTCTGAAGCGGAAGTTGCCGCACAGAAAGAGCGTGTGAAGTCAGCCATCGATCTTCAGAGAAGAACGAGACTTCTGGAAGCAAAGCAGGAGATGATCGCAGAGATCATCGAGAAGGCGTATGAAAAGGTTATAAGTCTTGCGCCGGATGAGTATTACCAGATGCTCCTGTCTATTCTGGAAGCATACGTACTTCCGCAGGAGGGAGAGATCTATTTCTCCGTAAAAGATCTGGAAAATATGCCGGTAGGATTTGGCAAAGAAATTGAAGAAATAGCTCTGGCAAATGGAGGAAAACTTACCGTGGCCGGAGCGGGCAGAGATAATATTGACAATGGATTCATTCTTGCGTACGGTGGAGTTGAAGAGAACTGTACGATCAGGGCAATGTTCGATGCGAAGCGGGATGAACTTGCGGACATCGTTCACCGGATGCTCTTTGTATGATATGGAGGGACAACATGAGTGAACAATATACCTATGCGGTCGCAAGAATCCGTGCCCTGGAAGTATCCCTGTTCTCTGACAGTACCATCGACCAGCTGATCGCGTGCCAGAGTTATGATCAGGCATTGCAGTTCTTAGAAGAGAAAGGCTGGGGAGATGCCGAAAGCAGCGGGGATGCGGAAAAGATCCTGACGAGAGAAGAAGAAAAGACATGGGAAGTAGTAAAAGAACTGTCGATCGGAATGGAACATTTCGATGTGCTTTCTTATCCGAAGCTTTTTCATAATTTAAAGGCAGCGGTCAAGGAAGTATGCACCGGAGATAAGAACCGGCATATCTATTATGAAGATGTTCGGATTCCCGGGGAAGAGATGCGAAAGATCGTAGAAGACAGAGATTTCGGAAAGCTTCCGGACAGTATGCGGATCGCAGGAGAAGAAGCATACGAGACACTTCTTCATACCGGAGACGGGCAGCTCTGTGATGTGATCATAGACCGGGCGGCACTGGATGCCATCTATCAGGCCGGGAAAGAGTCACCGGATAAGATCATACAGGATTACGCAGAATCCACAGTGGCAGTGGCGGATATCAAGATTGCCGTCCGGTCACAGAAGACCGCAAAATCAACGGAATTTATGAAACGGGCAATGGCAGAATGTGATTCTTTAAGTGTGAGCCAGTTATCGAAAGCAGCACTTAGCGGTATGGACGCCATCTGCGAATACTTAAGAGGAACGGCTTATGCAGAAGGTGCGGAAGCACTGGCAGAGTCGCCGTCAGCATTCGAAAGATGGTGTGACAACCGGATCATCCAGACGATAAGCCCGGAGAAATATCATGCATTTACGATAGGACCGGTAATCGCCTATGTAATTGCAAGACAGAATGAGATTAAAACGGTACGAATCATTTTATCCGGAAAGCAGAATGAACTGCCGGATGATTCGATCCGGGAAAGGGTAAGGAAAATGTATGTATAAGATTGCAGTATTAGGCGATTACGACAGCATCTTCGGATTCGCAGCACTGGGCCTTGATACATTTGCCGTCCAGACCCGTGAGGAAGCCGCAGAGAAATTACACCAGCTGGCACAGGGAGGATATGGGATCATCTATATCACAGAGAAGCTTGCCGCTGAGTTAACGCATGAGATAGAAAAATATCAGGAACAGGTCACACCGGCGATCATTCAGATCCCGGGTATCGCCGGTAATACAGGCGCCGGAGTTGCAGGTGTGAAGAAATCGGTGGAACAGGCTGTCGGTTCCGATATTATATTTGGCAGCTAAAGGAGGTTGATTCGTCCGTATGAGTACAGGAACGATTAAAAAAGTAGCAGGACCGCTGGTCATTGCAGAAGGAATGCGTGACGCCAACATGTTTGACGTGGTACGTGTAAGCAGCCAGCGTCTGATCGGAGAGATCATAGAGATTCACGGAGATGAGGCATCCATCCAGGTATACGAGGAGACATCGGGACTTGGACCTGGAGAGCCGGTAGAGTCTATGGGAGTACCAATGTCAGTAGAACTTGGCCCCGGACTGATCACAAGCATATACGATGGAATCCAGAGACCGCTGGATGACATTATGAAAATCTCCGGAAATAACTTAAAGCGAGGCGTGGAAGTTGCTTCGTTAAAACGTGATAAGAAATGGGAATTTGTCCCGGCTGCAAAAGCCGGCGATGAGGTAGAAGCAGGTGACGTACTCGGAACTGTGCAGGAGACCATCGTTGTACAGCAGAAGATCATGGTTCCTTACGGAGTAAAGGGAACCGTCAAAGAGATCAAAGCCGGAGCATTTACCGTAGAAGAAGTGGTAGCAGTGATCGCTACCGAGAAAGGTGACAAAGAACTGACGATGATGCAGAGATGGCCGGTACGAAAGGGCCGTCCGTATCAGAAGAAGCTGCCGCCGGTAAAACCACTGGTAACCGGTCAGCGTGTTATTGATACATTCTTCCCAATCGCCAAAGGTGGTGTGGCAGCTGTTCCGGGACCTTTCGGAAGCGGCAAGACAGTTATCCAACACCAGTTGGCTAAGTGGGCAGAGGCAGATATCGTGGTCTATATCGGATGCGGAGAACGTGGTAATGAGATGACCGATGTTTTGAATGAATTCCCGGAACTGAAAGACCCGAAGACCGGACAGTCTCTGATGGAAAGAACCGTGCTGATCGCAAATACATCGGATATGCCGGTTGCAGCCCGTGAGGCTTCCATCTATACCGGAATCACGATCGCAGAATATTTCCGTGATATGGGATATTCTGTAGCGCTGATGGCAGATTCTACATCCCGTTGGGCAGAGGCACTTCGAGAGATGTCGGGACGTCTGGAAGAGATGCCTGGTGAAGAAGGTTACCCGGCATACTTAGGTTCCCGTCTGGCGCAGTTCTATGAAAGAGCCGGACATGTGGTATCCTTTGGTAAAGAAGAAAGAGAAGGTGCACTTTCCGTTATCGGAGCGGTATCTCCTCCGGGTGGTGATATCTCCGAACCGGTATCACAGGCAACCCTTCGTATTGTAAAGGTATTCTGGGGACTGGATTCCGCACTTGCGTATAAGAGACATTTCCCAGCCATCAACTGGCTGACCAGTTATTCACTGTATGTTGACAATATGGCAAACTGGTTCAACGAGGAAGTGGCAGCGGACTGGATGGAAGACCGTCAGAAGATGATGACAATCCTTCAGGAAGAAGCCGAGTTAAATGAGATCGTACAGATGGTAGGTATGGATGCCCTGTCACCGACCGATCGTCTGAAGATGGAAGCGGCAAGATCCATCCGTGAGGACTTCTTACATCAGAACTCCTTCCATGAGATCGACACTTACACGCCGCTTCGTAAGCAGTATCTGATGATGAAGCTGGTACTGGCATTTTATGAGAAATCTGTCGATGCACTGAACAAGGGTGCGGACATGAATACATTGATCGCCATGCCGGTAAGAGAAAAGATCGGCCGTTATAAATATACAACAGACGCCGATATCGAAAGTGAATATAAGAATGTAGAAGAAGAACTGGACAAGGAAGTTGCGGCTGCATTCGGGAAGGAGGACTTCTAAATTATGCCAAAAGAATATAGAACCATACAGGAAGTTGCCGGACCTCTGATGCTGGTACGCGGTGTTGAAAATGTAGCCTATGACGAATTGGGTGAGATTGAGCTTGCAAGCGGTGAGAAGCGCCGCTGCAAGGTTCTGGAGATCAATGGAAATGATGCACTGGTGCAGTTATTCGAAAGTGCCACGGGTATCAACTTAAGTAACAGTAAAGTACGTTTTCTGGGACGAAGCATGGAGCTTGGTGTATCGGAAGATATGCTTGGACGTGTCTTCGACGGACTGGGCCGCCCGATCGACGGGGGACCGGAGATCCTGCCGGATGAAAGACGTGATATCAACGGTCTGCCTATGAACCCGGCAGCAAGAAGCTATCCGGAAGAGTTTATCCAGACAGGTGTATCGGCTATTGACGGACTGAACACATTGGTTCGTGGGCAGAAACTTCCGATCTTCTCGGCATCCGGACTTCCACATGCCAACCTGGCAGCACAGATTGCAAAGCAGGCAAAGGTACGCGGAAGCAATGAGAAATTCGCCGTAGTATTTGCCGCTATGGGTATCACATTCGAAGAGTCGAACTTCTTCGTAGAATCTTTCAAAGAGACAGGAGCTATCGACAGAACGGTATTGTTCGTCAACCTGGCAAATGACCCGGCAATCGAGCGTATTTCCACACCTCGTATGGCACTGACAGCAGCCGAGTATCTTGCATTCGAAAAAGACATGCATGTACTGGTAATTATGACAGATATTACCAACTATGCAGATGCACTCCGAGAAGTATCTGCCGCACGTAAGGAAGTACCGGGACGCCGTGGATATCCTGGATATATGTACACTGACCTTGCAACGTTATATGAAAGAGCCGGAAGACAGAATGGCAAGAAGGGAAGTATCACACTGATTCCGATCCTGACCATGCCGGAAGATGACAAGACGCATCCAATCCCGGACCTTACCGGCTACATCACCGAAGGCCAGATCATATTAAGCCGTGACTTGTACCGCAAAGGTATCAAGCCTCCGATCGATGTATTGCCATCCCTGTCCCGTCTGAAAGATAAAGGAATCGGAGAAGGTAAGACAAGAGCCGACCATGCAAATACCATGAACCAGTTATTTGCGGCATATGCGCGAGGAAAAGATGCGAAAGAATTAATGACTATCTTAGGAGAGGCAGCTCTTACTGATATTGACCTGGTATATGCGAAATTCGCAGATGCATTTGAAAAAGAATATGTATCACAGGGATACGATACCGACAGACCGATTGAAGAGACACTGGAGATCGGATGGAAGCTGTTGTCTATGCTGCCAAGATCAGAGTTGAAACGAATTGATGATAAGTTCTTGGACGAGTATTATGGTAAGCAGTAAGCCATGCGGATTCGAGCCGGCATGGCGTCCAATATATAAAGTATAGAAAGGAGTGATACTATGGCGTCAACCCAGGTAACCCCTACCCGTATGGAACTGACCAGAACTAAGAAGAAACTGGTCACAGCCATAAAAGGTCACAAACTTCTGAAAGATAAACGAGACGAACTGATGCGTCAGTTCCTGGATCTGGTAAAAGTGAACATGGAACTTCGGGAAAAGGTAGAAGCGGGGATTCGTTCAGCTAATAAGAACTTCGTCATAGCCAAAGCCGGCATGGATGAAGCAACCCTGAACACGGCACTGATGGCACCGAAGCAGGAAGTAGATCTGGAAGTCGGACAGAAGAATGTCATGAGTGTAGACATTCCTGTATTCGAGACGAAGACCAGAACGGCAGATGCGAATGATATCTATTCGTATGGATTCGCATTTACATCGAGTGATCTGGACGGAGCCGTAAAATCTCTGGCAGATATCCTACCGGATATGCTGAAGCTTGCAGAGACAGAAAAAGCATGCCAGCTTATGGCAGCTGAGATTGAGAAGACCAGAAGACGTGTCAACGCCCTGGAGCATGTGATCATTCCGGAGGCACAGAAGAATATCAAGTATATTACGATGAAACTGGACGAGAATGAACGAAGCACCCAGATCCGTCTGATGAAGGTGAAAGATATGATGCTGGAGGAAGCGCATCATTATAAGGAGAAAGAATAAGAGTTAGAAAAGACTGCTGATGCGATTAGAACACAACGGCAGTCTTTCTTATGCATTTGTAAAAATATATTGAATAATATTTATTTATATGCTAGTATATAACAAAGCATGTTTCAAAAATTCAAGGTATATATCAAGATATACCATCTATGTTCTAATTACATTTCAGAAATCTATGCTTTTATACCAATCAATCGTAAAAAGCAGGAGATATCTGAGACTGTAAGCAGAAGTACTCCTGCACATCAGGAGGAAACTGCATATGGCAAAAAGAAGGAACAGGAAGAAACAAAACGAGAAGTATCAGGCAAATGAACATCAGTTGACAGTAAAAAGACCGTATAAAGATACGATATTCCGGATGTTGTACCATGACAAAGAAAATCTTTTGTCGCTATATAATGCAATGAATGGGAAAAAATATACGAACCCGGACGAATTGCAGATTGTTACTCTGGATAATGCTATCTATATGGGAATGAAAAATGATCTGGCGTTTATCATGGATATGAACCTATATCTGTATGAACACCAATCAACGTATAATCCCAATATTCCGCTTAGAAATCTGTTCTATATCGCAGATGAATACCAGCGGTTAGTTGTTAAGAAATCGTTATACTCGACAGCTATACAAAAGATACCGACACCGAGATTCATCGTGTTTTATAACGGGACAAAGGAAGTAGAAGACAAAAGTGAATTCAGACTGTCTTCTGCATATGAAAATCCAACAGAAGCCCCAGATCTGGAATTAAGAGTGACAATGCTGAATGTAAATGATGGCCATAACCGGGAACTGATGGAACAATGTAAGACACTGAAAGAATACGCACAGTATGTAGCCAGAGTGAGAAGATATACGACGGAAAAAGATATTTCGTTAAAAGCAGCGGTTGAGCGTGCTGTAGATGAATGCATAGCAGAGGGAATACTGACGGAATTTCTGATGAAAAATAAGGCAGAGGTGATCAAAGTGAGCATCTATGAATATGATAAAGAATTTGAAGAGAAGAAACTGCGAAAGGCTGAGTACGAGGCTGGAGTAGAAGCTGGAGAGCGAAAGCATCTAGAATCACAGATTGAGAAGAAATTAAAAAAGGGAAAAATGGTAGAGCAGATTGCAGATGAACTGGAAGAAGAGGTTTCGGCAATTCAAGAAATAATAGATAAAAAGAAAATAGAATAATAGATAAAAAGGTTACTGGCGTGAGATTAGATGTCAGTAATTTTTTTATGAGGAGATATTATAAAGAATACAAATGGTAGAAGAAAATTTTCTTTTATAGCTAATCTTGACAATTTACTACTATGTGATACAATATAGTTAAGAACTACTATAGTATGCAAGGTAGGTGGGAACATGTATGATAAATCACAATTAATGAAGGGAACTTTAGAAGGATGTATATTACAGATTTTATCCGAGACAGTTACATATGGATATGAGATTGTAACAACATTAGAAGAATTCGGATTTGAAGATGTAAAAGAGGGAAGTATTTATCCATTACTTGTACGATTGGAAAAGAAAGGAATGATTTCTTCAGAATTACGGTCTTCGCCGCTTGGACCGAAAAGAAAGTATTATTCACTAACGGATGAGGGGCAGGCATATTTGAAGGAATTTATTAAATGTTGGACGGAAGTACAATCATCAGTAAATAGAATTTTGAAAAAGGAGAAGTAGATTATGTTAACGAAGAAAAATAAAAGAATGATCCGGAAGATGCGTAAGTATATAAAGACATTTCCACTTACGGAAAGAGAAATAAATCAGATGGTTGAGGATATTACGGGAATGGCGGAAGAAGCACAGGAGCGTAATGAAGATTTTGAAACAGTATTGGGAAAGTCGGTTCATGAATTCTGTGATGATCTGATTTATTCTGTAGGAGGAAGCAGAGCACCGGGAGGACGGAAATTGCTTAGAGCGACTTCGATATATTTTCAGATATTTGGACTTTGTGGGATTGTAGGTTCCTTGATTAATATTTGCTTTTTAAATGGAGAACGCATGCATGAGTTATGGATACTTGCTTATTCAATCGGCATGTGGTATCTGGGACATTATGGGGAAGCAAACTGTAATAATACGGAAAAAATAAAACAGTTAACAGTAGGTAGTTCTATCTATATGATTATTAATCTGTTAATATATTGCAATGAAATTATTATTGCAATAGATACAGGAAAAGCATTTTTGAAAGCGTCGGACTTTCCACTTATGATTGTTGGGATTATTGTTGATTTTGGTCCAGCAATTCTGTATCTGGTTGGGGCAAGAAGGAACAGGCCGGCAGGAGAACAAATAGAAGTTGAAAGTAGATGACAAGAGATGAGGAAACATTTTTCTTTAAAGGAATAGTATATGAAAGTATTATTGAAAATATTAAAAAAGAATGTGCGTAATAGTATTGTATGTTTTATGAGTACTATTTTAGCTGCAATTATATTATTCGTGTTTCTTGGAGTTAAAGAATTGGTTCTTGGAACGATGAGTATGGAAGAAAGAGTCCGGTCACAACTGGGAATTGCAATTCAGACGTACATGTATATATTGCTGTTTATTGGTCTGATTTTGATCAGCTATACAGTAAGCAATTATAGCCGGATAAGAATCAAAGATTATGGAATGTTTATGGTATTCGGAGAAGAAAAGAAAGATATTATCCGGATGATAATTCTGGAATATGGGATTATATGTGGTATTTCGTGGCTGATTGGGTGTGTAGTGGGAACGCCTTTTGTAATTCTTCTTCAGTCTATATTCAGAAAAGAAGGGATTCAAACAGTTCAAGATCCATGCTGGTTTCTAAAGAATATTGGAAGTACATGTTTTTATATGTGTGTTATTTTGTGCATTGCAGTAATCATGAATATAATAAAAATTCAAAACAATTCACTGGCTTCGCTTTTGAATACGGAACAGAAAAGGGGGACGGTTCCGTCTGTTAAAGCAAGCGTGATAGGTGCGGTTGCAGGGCTGATCTGTTTTGTGTTTGCAATTATTCTTTTTTCGAAGGTTCCTATGACATATCCACGTATGAAATATGGAGTTCTTTTTTCGCTGACCGGATTATATCTTTGGTTTACTTATTGGGGAAATGTTATATTGCGATGGGTGAAAAAGAAAGAAAAATGGTATGACAGATATATTCTTACGCTAAAAACGTTGTATCACAGATTTTCAGAAAATAAAAATATAATTTTAATTGTTTTTATTATTAATGTATTTGTATGGGTGATTGTAAATATCAATATTATAGAATACGGTAATCTTTCTTCCGAGTATTTATGGAAATATCCATATAATTATGTATGTATGACAGAAGAAAAATATACAGACGAAATTCATAAGGTTATAAAAGAACCAGATGAAAAAATAGATGAATATGCGTATATTCCGCTCATAAGCAATGATGGAGGGGAATATGTAGGTATTTCGGAGGATTCCTATAACAAACTTACAAAGAATAAGAAAGAGCATATCAAACAGGGAGAGGTAAAGGCAGTTCTGGAAAAATCAAAACAAGACGATGAAAACATGTTTCAGGATAAACATGTTTATTTAAAAACAGCAACAGGAATGTGTAAATTTGCGATAAAAAAAGAAGTGAAAGAAGTTTTATTTGTTGCTCAACAGTCGGATATTATACGAATTCTGGTTATGAATAATAGTGATTTTGATATGCTTAGATCTTTGCAGAAAAAGAATACGGTTATTATGACGCAGCAAACAGAAAAAGAGACGGCGATTGATGAGGGCAAATTAAAAGTATGTGAAAAGAAATACGAGATAATTGGTTTTTATAAAGGCTCATTGATGAAAGAAGACAGACAGGATGACCTGACAACTCTTATCTTTTACATTTGTATTGGTGCATTTTTGATTATTAGTGGAATAATGATTTTATCTATAAAAATATGGTCAGACATTTCTAATGTAAGTATGAAATATGGATTCTTGAAAAAAATAGGCATGGAGACCAAAGAAATAAAGAAAAATGTGAAAAAGGAACTTTCGCTTTCTTTATGGATCACATTTATACTTTCGATTGTAATAAGTGGTGGTGCTTTGAGTTATATTACATGGAACGTTGATTGGCTCTTGAAGAAACAGGTGTTGATAACATTTTTTGCACTGTTATTATTCCAGGCCGGGTACATTATCTTATTGAGAGAGTATGGATGGAGACTTGCTAATCAGCAAATTCAGAGTGAAAGAAGGGAAAAGATATGGAAGTGATCAGCGGAGAGAAAATTGTGAAAAGTTACGGTAAGTTTAAAGTGTTAAAGGGTATTAATTTGAATGTACAGGATGGCGAATTTGTAGGAATTATGGGAAAATCAGGAAGTGGAAAGACGACACTTTTGAAAATTCTGGGACTCATTGAATCTGTAACAGATGGGGCACTTTTATACAAGAAAGATGAAATATCAAAACTGTCAGATAAAGAACTTGCGAGAATACGAAGAGAAGAATTAGGCTTCGTATTTCAGGAATTTTATTTGATGGATAGTTTAGATGTTTTTGAAAACATTATGTTGCCTTTCTATATCAGCAAAACAGTAGATGATTCCAAAAAGGAACGAGCGAGAGTGTTAATGGATAAATTCGGAATTAGGACTTTGGAAAAAAAGATGCCGGCCGAACTGTCAGGAGGTGAAAGGCAGAGAGTTGCAATTTGCAGAGCATTAATAAATGATCCAGAGATTATTTTCGCAGATGAGCCTACAGGAAACCTTGATTCAAAGTCTGGAAAAATCGTGATTGATGCATTGAAGGATATTAATGAACATATGGGAAAGACAATCATTATGGTTACACATGACCCACAGATAGCAAGCTATTGCAACCGGTTGATTCTGCTGAAAGATGGTGTGATATTGGAAGATTTGGAAAAAAATAGAAATCAAGAATCATTTTATCAGGAGATTCTTGGAAAGATGAAAGAGTTGTAGAAAATTCACCAGATTCACAAAAATTTAGCATTTCCAAACTGCGCATTGAAAATAAAAATCAGGCATGTTATTCTGGAAACACGCAGATAAATTCTAGTATCTGCACTGTATCTATATTTACCAATGCGTTTACTTCGGATGTAAAAAGGCTACTCTATTTCGGGAGGTATAATATGCCAAAGAATAATAAAATCAAAATATTATGTCTGCTCATAATTGGAATCGTATTTTTGTATATATATGGACCAATTGCCTTCATGAAAGATGGATTAGTAACGAGACAGAGTGTAAATTCTTTTGATGAATTATACGAGTTAGGACCAGCACGCCGGCATAAATGTGAAAATGGTACACGCATTTATATTGTATATTTTGGATGGTCTGCTCCAAAAGTTAAAAAAGAAATAGTATATCAAAAGAATGAAGAAACACAAAAGCAAATAGTGGATGTTGATACGCAAAAGATTATCCCGGGGTTTTATTATATTTCATGGGATACAAAAAATTCTGTATATAGAATTGAAACAAGAAAAAAATATTATCTTGTAATACCGTATTGTTAAGTTTTTTAATTACATGTTATAATAAAAGATGGAAAAATATATTGATTAATATTTATCTGTGTGTTAACATATATCAAAGCATATTTCAAAAATTCCAAGGTATATAAAAATAAACATATACCATCTATGATCTAATTACATTTCAGAAATCTGTGCTTTTATACCAATCAATAGTAAAAAAAGCAGGAGATGATTGAAAGAGTAAAAAGACATCCTCCTGCATACAGGAGGAAACTGAATATGGCGAAAAGAAAGAATCAAAAGAGACGGAGCAAGAAGTATCAGGTAAATAACCGGCAGCTAAAGGCAAAAAGGATGTCTCTTTAGAAGAAGCAGTTACGAGAGCAGTTGACGAATGCATAGAAGAAGGAATCCTGGCAGAGTTTTTATTGAAGAATAAGACTGAGGTGATCAAAGTGAGCATCTATGAATATGACAAAGAGTTTGAAGAAAAGAAACTGCGGAAAGCAGAGTATGAGGCTGGAAGACAGGATGGAATCGAGATTGGAAGACAGGACGGAATCGAGATTGGAAGACAGGATGGAATCGAGATTGGAAAGCGGATACTCTTAGAAAAAATAATAAAGAAGAAATTGAAAAAAGGAAAATCAACAGAACAGATAGCAGATGAATTAGAAGAAGATATAAACATAATTCAAAAAGTGGTTGAGAAATTAAAAAGCCAAATATAGAATTTGTCAAAAGAATTCCCTGAAGTGAATAATAAAACTTCAGGGAATTTATTATTTGCTCACTACCGGTATTATTCCGTAGTATCACGTCGGATCAATACAGGCGTAATCTGCTTATGAACCGGCTCTTTTAAAGGAGTTGGTTTTCTTTTTTTCATTTCATTCATCTGGAGAACCAGAAGCTCCATGGCAGTCTGTGCAATTTTCTCAATCTGCTGTCCAACGGTTGTGATTGGAAGGATAGCTTCGCTTGCAATAGGAGAATCATCGAATCCGACAATCTGATAATCCCTCGGAAGTTTTCCGTATTTCTGGAATATCAGGTTCAGGAACATACTGGCATAAGTGTCATTCGCAAGAAAGACTCCCTTTTTTTGTGCCGGATATTTCTCTTCAATTTCATTAAATATATTCTTTAGCTGAGCTAAAGTTTCCTGATAAGTGTTTCCCATATTTCTTTGGATCAGTTCGTGAGTAATATGATGCTCATTACAGATATCTTCAAATCCCTGAATACGCCCATAAGTCGGGAGGGTATCAGAAAATATGGAATTGATATGTAAAATGACATCACAGTTATTACGTATCAACAAACTGGTTGCCTGAACACCACCCAGATAGTTGTCTGTAGACACGCTGCAGACATGGTCACATTCCCGTTCAATCGTGACAACCGGGAGTTTATAAGAAGCAAGTTCTTCAGACGAAATGGTATTGCTTAAGACAATAAGTCCCTCAATCTTATAAGCCATCAGTTCATGAATATATTTTTCTTCAATTTCTTTTTTATTATTTCCAATGAATACAAGAAATTTATAATTATACTTTTCGTAAGTAGAAAGTAACTGGTTTAACATCTCAGAATAATAGTGAAGATACAGGTTGGGGATGATAATTCCAACAAATTCACTTTTTCCATTAGCCAGTACTTTGGCGAGCTTATTTTCCTGGTATCCAAGGACATCCAGTGCATGAGTGATTTTTTCCTGATTTTCAAGAGTCAGAGAATCCGGATTATTAAAATATCTGGAAATGGTAGTTTTTGAAAAGCCTGTATAAGCGGCTATATCTGCAAAAGTTACTTTTTTCTGTTTCATGTAAATCCTCTTCCTTATAATGTATATTATCAGTATAGCAAGTGCATTGAAAAAAATCAAACAAAAAATAACTAGTTAAGTAACCGGTAACTTTTTCTTTGAAATCTATTGACAAGTAAGATTCTGGATAGTATTATGAACATACAAAGTAACCGGTTACTTAACTGGTTACGCAATCGTGAATCTGAAAGGAGAAAGCTATGAAGAAACGAACAGTAGGGGTACTGCTGGCAGCATTCTTTGCAATGGCATTGACGGGGTGTGGAGATAAACAGCCGCAACCAGGAGAAGTAAAGGGATATGACAAAGGCGAAGAATATCTTTCTATCTGGGTACATTCAATCGAAGACACAGAAGAAGGACAGTGCTACAGGAAATCTGTAGATGCATTTAATAAGAAATATGATGGGAAATATTTTGCAGATATTGAATTTATTCCACGAAATGACAGTGGTGGAGGCTATTCGGATAAGATCAATGCATCCGTGATGTCAGGAGATCTGCCGGATGTGCTTACTGTTGATGGCCCTAATATAGCGGCATATGCAGAGAACGGAATTATCCAGCCGCTTGCAAAATTAACAGACGAAGAAAAGAGCGTGTATCTGGATTCCATTATTCAGCAGGGAACGTATAATAACAAGCTCTATGCGCTTGGAGCAATGGAATCTAGCGTGGGACTTTATTATAACAAAGATATTCTCGCAGAAGCGGGTGTAGAAGTTCCAGATGCAGATCACCCATGGACATGGAGTGAATTCACAGAGGTGTTAAAGAAAGTACAGCCGGTAGTAGAGAAGAAAAAAGGTTATGCGCTGGATATGACTTTCCCGACAGGAGAAGCTACGATTTATTATTATGCACCGTTTTTCTGGTCAAATGGCGGTGACTTTGTAAGTAAAGATGGACTGAAGGTGAACGGTGTATTCAATTCAAAAGAGAATCTGGAAACAGTGAATTATTTTAAATCGTTTTTGGATAATGGATATATGTCTAAAGTACAGATCACAGATCTGTTCGAAAGCGGAAGAGCAGCATTTAAGTTCGACGGGGCATGGGAAGTAAATACAATCTATAATAACTATCCGGATGTAAACCTTGGAGTTGCACCATATGTAGTATCCGATAACTGGGATGGCGGAAGATATACACCAACCGGTTCCTGGGCATTTGCGGCATCATCAAAGACGAAGAAATTAAGAGGTGCGACAAAGCTGGTACAGTGGATGAGTGGTGTAGAAAGTGGAAAGCGTCTGTGGGATGAAAGTAAGAGTTTCCCATCTACATATGAAGCGTTTGAGAGCAGTCCGATTTTTGAAGAAGATGAGAATTACAAAGCCTTATATCATCAGCTGAGTAAATATGGACATCCAAGATCAAAAACACCTGTATATCCACAGGTTAGTGCATCGGTACAGGAAGTACTGGAAAATTCGGTGCTTACCGATAAAGATGCGAAGACAGAACTGGATAAATCTGTAGAAAGGATTAACGCAAAATTAAAGCGTTATGTGATGAAATAATGAAGAAAAGAACAGAATCCATTATGGGAATGGCGTTTTTTGGACCGGCACTTGTGCTACTTACGATATTTTTATTCCTGCCAATGATCCTGACATTGATTTTCAGTTTTACTGATTTCTTTGCTTTAAATCCGGGACTGACGCATTTTGTCGGACTGGACAACTATATTCAGATTTTTAAAGATGATGTGTTTTCACAGGCATTTTTTAATACCGTAAAGTTTGTGATCATTATTGTTCCGCTGCAGGGAATTGGAGCGCTTGTGCTGGCACTTCTGATTAATAAAGTGACGCATTGTAAGAAGTATTTCAAAGTAGCATTCTTTGTTCCGGTGGTCATGTCACTTGCTGTTGTGTCAACACTGTGGATCCAGATCTACAGCCCGGAAGGAATTATGAATGCAATCCTTTCTTTCTTTGGAATTGATGCACAGCCATTCATCAACAGTGCCAGTCAGGCACTTCCATCCATCGCAATTATGAGTGCATGGCAGGGAATGGGATATCAGATGATCATCTTCCTGGGAGGAATCCAGGCAATCAATCCGGCACTTTATGAAGCGGCCGAGATGGACCATGCAACACCGTGGCAGAAATTCAAGGACATTACCCTGCCGGAATTGAAACCATTGTGTGTGTTCGTTTTAATTACGATTACGATCGGAGCATTCCGTATGTTGGTACAGCCAATGGTTATGACCGGAGGAGGACCATCGAATTCAACGTATACGGTTGTGTATGATATATATGAAACAGGTACTGTTAACTGGGAAATTGGACTGGCATCTACAATGGCTATTGTATTCGCATTCTTTGTAATGATACTGACCGTGATCCAGACAATCGCAACAAGAGATAAGGAGGATCAGAATGTTAACAAAAAAGCAAAAAAGAAATAATTGGATACTGACGGTCGTACTTCTGATCGTATCATTGTTGTTCCTGTTCCCGGTTATCTGGATGCTGGCAAACTCATTCAAACCAGATGCGGCAATCACTGCTGATATGAACAGTATGGCGGCATTCATTCCACCGGCATTGAACGGCAATTTCTTTGAAAATTATGTATCTGTATTAACAAATACAGGATTTGTACGATATATGTGTAATACCTTGTTCTATGCAGCAATATTGATCGTACTTGGTGTAATTGTAAATGGACTGGCAGGATATGCATTGGCTAAGATTAATTTTCCATTCAGAGAACGCTGGCTTCTGATCATTATGCTTCTGATGATCGTACCGATGGAGACGATCATTACGATACATTTCCTGATCATTGCAAAACTTGGACTTCTGAATACGGTGCTTGGATATGTACTTCCAATGATCGTGAATCCGTTTAACATTTTCCTGTTCCGTCAGGTATTCCTGGGACTTCCGGATGATGTATATGAGGCAGCACAGTTAGATCACTGTGGACCGGTAAAATACTTTTTTACTATGGTTCTTCCAATGTCAAAGAGTGTAGTGGCAACGGTTAGTGTATTTACATTCCTGAATGTATGGAATGATTATCTGTGGCCGTCACTTGTATTTACATCCAGTGATCTTCTGACAGCACAGATTGGTCTGAATGCGATTACATCAAATGATAACACAACAACAGGACAGACCCTTGCAGTTATCACAATGGTAACAATTCCGGTCATTATTATCTATTCACTCTTCTCAAAACAGATCGTAGAGGGTGTAATATCAACAGGTTCCAAGGAGGGCTAAAAGATGAGCTTTATCGAATTTAAAAATATATGTAAAAAATATGCAGGAAACGATAAGAATTCCGTGACAGACTTTAACTTAGATATAGAAGAAAAAGAATTTATCGCATTTGTAGGACCATCCGGATGCGGTAAATCCACAACACTCCGAATGATCGCAGGATTTGAAGAGATTACAAGTGGAGACCTTTTTATTGATGGAAAACGTGTGAATGAGGTTGCACCGGCGGATCGAGGAATCTCTATGGTGTTCCAGAACTATGCACTGTATCCACATATGACGGTAGAAAAAAATATTTCTTATGGATTGAAGAACATGAAGGTTCCGGCAGATGAGATCAAGAAAAAAGTAGACTGGGCAATTGATATCCTGGGACTCGAAGAATATCGTTACCGTAAGCCTAAGAATTTATCAGGTGGACAAAGACAGAGAGTGGCACTTGGAAGAGCGATTGTAAAAGACCAGAAAGTCTTTCTGATGGATGAGCCACTTTCTAACCTGGATGCAAAACTGCGTGTCAGCATGAGAAATGAGATCAGTAAGTTACACAGAAATCTTGGAAGTACAACCATCTATGTCACGCATGACCAGGTAGAAGCCATGACAATGGCAGACCGCATAGTAATCATGAAAGATGGAGTGATCCAGCAGGTTGGTAAACCAATGGATCTGTATGAGCATCCGGTGAATAAATTTGTTGCGGGATTTATAGGATCTCCGCAGATGAATTTTTATGATGTGAAAGTAGACGGAAAGAAATTGATATTTGCAGATGGCAATACAGTGGAACTTCCGGAAGCAATTGCAAAACGTATTGCAGGATATTCAGAAGTTATCATGGGAATCAGAGGAGAAGATATCAAGTTCGATACAACTAATCTGGACGTTTATGGAAGTCATCAGAAAGCAGTTATTGACAATACGGAGATTATGGGAAATGAGAATAATCTGTATTTTGACTTCGGAGGAAGCGTAACGATTGCAAGAGTATCAAAATATGAAGTAAGCCAGGTGGGAGATGAGGTGGAATTTACTTTTATGCCACATAAGATGCATTTCTTTGATAAGGAAACAGAGCAGGTGATCGGAGCAGAATAATTTAGAATAAAAGGGGAAGAACGTATGCTTGAAAAAGCCAATGAATATATCAGACGGAATCACATAGATGAAAAAGAAAAACCATTATTCCATGTGACACCGGAAACAGGATGGATGAATGACCCGAATGGTTTCTCTGTATACCAGGGAAAAGTACATTTGTTCTATCAGTTCTATCCATATAAAACAGAATGGGGACCGATGCACTGGGGGCATCAGGTGACCAAAGATCTGCTAAAATGGGAAGCATATCCGGTAGCTATGGCACCTGATCAGGATTATGATCACATAGGATGTTTCTCGGGAAGTGCAGTAGAAGCTGATGGAAAGCATGTGCTGCTTTATACAGGAGTAAGCCAGAAAGACGGAAAAGAAATCCAGAATCAGTGCATTGCCATTGGAGATGGGAAGACTTATGAAAAATGGCAGGATAATCCAGTTATAAAAGGAGATATCATGCCGGAGAAATTTGACAGAAAAGACTTCCGTGATCCGAAGATATGGAAAAAGGATGGCAGATATTATTGCGTTGTAGGCAATCGCTATGAGGAAAATTGTGGGCAAATAGTCTTATTTAGCAGTGAGGACTATAAAAACTGGCGGTATGAAAAAGTCCTTTTGAGAAATGACGGAAAGAATGGAGATATGTTAGAGTGTCCGGATTATCTGGAAGTAGACGGGTATCCTGTAATCATTTGTTCTCCGCAGAATATGCATGCTCAAAAGTACGAATTTCATAACGGTCATAATTCCATTTATATTATTGGAGATGCAGAAAAAGAAATATCGGATTTTGCATGGGAGAAAAAGAGAAGCCTAGATTATGGACTGGACTTTTATGCACCACAGACAACAGAGCTTCCGGATGGCAGGCGGATCATGGTCGCATGGATGAAGTCGTGGGATGCACGTGTCATGACAAAAGGACAGAAATGGCAGGGAATGATGACACTCCCAAGAGAATTAAAAATCAAAGATGGGAAAATCTGGCAAAGTCCGGTGAGAGAACTGGAAAAGTATAAGAAAAATCCAATCATCTATACAGAACAGAAAATTAGCGGACAGATGTCTTTGGATGGTATCAATGGCCGGGTGATTGACATGACGGTAGAACTTACGAATGTAGAAGGCCGGGAGTTCAAGGTAGATGTGGCACATAATGAAGAATATACAACAACATTTACATATTATCCGGAAAAACATCAGATTGAAATTGACCGGACCTACAGTGGTGTAAATGCAGATGTTGTCTGTGTGAGAAAGATAGAAATTGCGGAAAAACATCATGCGCCGAAACTACATTTTATCATGGACAGATATTCTGTAGAATTATTTATTAATGATGGAGAGCAGACGGCAAGTGTGGTCATTCCTACGCCATTGGAAGCAAATGAAATTATATTTACTAGTGATGAAGCGGCAACCGTTAATATTGAAAAATATGAGATAACATTCAATTAGAAGAGATAGTTTCTCATTCACCGATTGATGTCCCCGTGCATATCTTAATACAGATAGAACCGCCAAGGAGCAATCAGGATTATGGAGAACAAATTACCGTTCTATATGGCTTATCCGGTTCCGCTGCTGTATAATGATGACCGGAATGCGAGAAGAGACTATGACTATATGAAAAGCATTTACCCGGATACGGCGAAGAGAGTACTTCCTTATATGGAAGAGGAATGTGACAGAATGGAATATGACGGAAGTATGATGTATGATGAATATCCGGACCGCCTGCAGCTTCGTCTGATGTGCCGCAGGATCTATGATAAGGCGGAGAAGGAAGAAGAGAACCCGGGTGCTTGGCTTATGGATCTGATCGAGGTTATGACATATCAGGAACTTTGCAGGAGACGTGTGGAACATAGAGAGATACGTAAAAAAATATATTGATCTACAAGAGGGCATCTGGAAAAAAACTTCCACTTCGCCCTCTTGTATGTTATACTGTGCGGTGATAATTATAGTTTTCAAATGAAAGAAAAAATCAGAACATAACATACAGGAGGGCACATCATGGCAGATAATAACATTATTTTTATCGGAATGCCGGCAGTCGGGAAAAGTACAGTTGGTGTGGTAATTGCAAAGAGACTGGGATACAGATTTGTAGACACGGATATTCTGATCCAGGAATCAGAAGGAAAACTTCTGAAAGATATTATTGCTGACGTTGGACCGGATGGCTTCCTGAAAGTAGAAGACCGGGTCAATGCACAGGTGAAAGCGGAACGTACCGTTATCTCGCCGGGAGGCAGTGTAGTATATTGTGAAAATGCGATGAAACATTATAAAGAAATCGGCAAAGTCGTATATTTACAGGCATCCTTTGAGACAATAAACAGCAGACTTAAAAACGCCAAAGGCCGTGGAGTGGTACTGCGTGACGGACAGACGCTCAAAGATCTGTATGATGAAAGAGTAAAGCTTTTTGAAAAGTATGCAGATATTACAGTGTGTGAAGATAATCAGAAGCTGGAAGATACGATTGAATCGGTATTAGATGCATTAGGGGAGTAAAAGTGCACAAGTATAGATAGAACAATTGAAATATGTTACAATAAAATTACATAACTGTAAAAAATATTTTACAATTGAGAAATTTGTGCTATAATAGGCGCGAACCCTTTTGGGGTTATATTGTGATGCAGAAATTTATGTACAATTTGAGATAGTTATAAATATTGAACAAAAGATTTATTGTAATTAGAGATTCATATAAATATTAATGAGGTGTAATTAATGGAACAGTATATTATTAAGGGCGGTCATCCGCTTGTGGGAGAAGTGGAAATCGGGGGTGCCAAGAACGCGGCACTTGCAATTCTTGCAGCAGCAATTATGACAGATGAGACCGTATTAATCGATAACTTACCAGATGTGAATGACATTAACGTACTGATCGATGCAATCGAGGGGATTGGAGCGAAGGTACACCGTGTCGACCGTCATACAGTAAAGATTAATGGAGCCAGTATCAAGAACGTAGATATTGAGTATGATTATATTAAGAAGATCCGTGCTTCCTATTATCTTCTTGGCGCATTACTTGGAAAGTATAAACGTGCCGAAGTTGCACTTCCGGGAGGATGTAATATCGGAAGCAGACCAATCGACCAGCATCTCAAAGGATTCCGTGCGTTAGGTGCAGATGTAGATATTGAACATGGCAAGATCGTTGCAGAGGCAGACCGTCTTGTCGGAAAGCATATTTATTTCGACGTGGTAAGTGTTGGAGCAACGATTAACGTTATGATGGCAGCAGCTATGGCAGAAGGACTTACCATTCTGGAAAATGTCGCAAAAGAGCCACATGTTGTAGATGTTGCGAACTTCCTGAACAGCATGGGAGCCAACATCAGGGGAGCAGGTACAGATGTGATCAAGATCCGTGGTGTACAGCGCCTTCACAGAACAGAATATTCTGTGATCCCGGATCAGATCGAAGCAGGAACATTCATGTTCGCAGCAGCAGCAACAAAGGGAGATGTAACGGTACTGAATGTTATTCCGAAGCATCTGGAGGCTACGATCGCAAAACTGGTAGAAATCGGATGTGAAGTGGAAGAATTCGATGATGCTGTACGTGTCGTATCAAAAGGAGATCTTACAAGCACACATGTGAAGACCCTTCCGTATCCTGGATTCCCGACAGATATGCAGCCGCAGATCGGCGTAACACTGGCTTTATGTAAGGGGACAAGTATCATTACAGAGAGTATTTTTGAAAACCGTTTCAAATATCTGGATGAGCTTGCAAGAATGGGTGCAAATGTGAAAGTAGAAGGTAATTCTGCAACGATTGAAGGCGTGACAGAATTTTCGGGAGCCAGAGTGAGCGCGCCGGATCTTCGTGCAGGAGCCGCACTTTGCATCGCGGGTCTTGCAGCGGATGGAATCACAATTGTAGATGACATCGTATATATCCAGAGAGGATATGAAAGATTCGAAGAGAAACTTCGCAGCATTGGTGGAATCATCGAAAGAGTAGATTCTGAAAAAGCGATTCAGAAGTTCAAATTAAAAGTAAGCTAGATGATACATTTTCTTAGGTATGTCTATTGACAGTATGTGTAAAATAGAGTAAAGTCTTAGTCGTACCAGAAATATAATAAAAGCAAACTTTCTCTTATTCAGAGCAGTGGAGATACAAAGGATCTATGAAACTGCGGCAACCCCATATATGGAAGGTGCCAGCCTGAGCGAGTGATCGAACAATAAGAGGATTGGTTTATGAAGATATCAAACCGTCCACTTATGTAAGTGGACGGTTTTTCAGTTCGGTAAAACAGGGAAATCTACAAAAAACTGCCGGCAATCCTGGGAGAAAGAATGCAGGAATGTTTTAAGAAAAAAGGAGAGAAGAACGTGGAAAGAAGATTATTTACGTCAGAATCAGTAACAGAGGGACATCCGGATAAAATGTGTGATCAGATTTCTGATGCCATTCTGGATGCATTGATGGCACAGGATCCAATGAGCCGTGTCGCATGCGAGACAGCAACTACAACAGGTATGGTACTTGTTATGGGTGAGATCACAACGAATGCATACGTTGATATCCAGAAGATCGTACGTGACACGATCAAAGAAATCGGATATACAAGAGGAAAATTCGGATTCGATGCAGAGACTTGCGGTGTGATTACAGCAATCGATGAGCAGTCAGCTGATATTGCTATGGGTGTTGATAAAGCGCTGGAAGCAAAAGAACATACAATGTCCGAAGAAGAGATCGATGCAATCGGAGCCGGGGATCAGGGAATGATGTTTGGTTATGCTTCTGATGAGACACCGGAATATATGCCATACCCGATCGCACTGGCACACAAGCTCTCAAGAAAGCTTACAGAAGTAAGAAAGAACGGAACACTTCCGTACTTAAGACCGGATGGAAAGACACAGGTTACGGTTGAATATGATGAGAATGGTGTTCCGGCACGTCTGGATGCAGTCGTACTTTCGACACAGCATGATCCGGAAGTGACACAGGATCAGATCCATAAAGATATTAAGAAATATGTATTCGATGCAATCATTCCGGAGGGCATGGTAGATGAGAAGACAAAGTTCTTCATCAACCCGACAGGACGTTTTGTAATCGGCGGACCACACGGAGACAGTGGACTTACAGGACGTAAGATCATCGTAGATACTTACGGTGGAATGGCACGTCACGGCGGCGGGGCTTTCTCTGGAAAAGACTGTACAAAGGTTGACCGTTCTGCTGCTTATGCAGCACGTTACGTTGCCAAGAATATTGTTGCTGCAGGACTTGCCAAGAAATGTGAGATTCAGTTGTCTTATGCGATCGGTGTAGCACATCCGACATCTATCATGGTAGATACATTCGGAACAGGTGCAGTAGAAGATGATAAACTGGTAGAGATCGTTCGTGAGAATTTTGATCTCCGCCCGGCAGGAATCATTCAGATGCTTGATCTTAGAAGACCAATCTACAAACAGACAGCGGCTTACGGACATTTCGGACGTACAGATATTGATCTTCCATGGGAGAAACTGGACAAAGTAGAAGATCTGAAAAAATATTTATAGAAATTTTATAAAAGTTTATGGGTGCTTTGGTGTGAAGCACCCATTTTTCATGCTATAATTTTTTTTAGTGGAGGACAGATACATGAAGCTGAAAACGCGATTAGTTATAGCATTTTTTACGATTATCATTATACCGGTTCTTATGGCAGCCATGATGGTTTCAATGGTATGCCGCTATCAGATCGGAGTGGTGGAGAAGAATTATGGGATTACAGGAACGACGATTTCTGATTTTACGAATTCCATGCAGGTACTTGCACGTGTTACGGAGAAGCCGTATCATGAACTGAAGGATATGTCAGAACAGGCATCTGAGATGGAAGATGCGACAGAACTGGATCAGTTTAATAAAAAACTGGAGAATAAGAATGCATACCTGCTGGTGAGAAAAGACGGAACAATCGTATATACGGGCAGCGATGATGATCGTGTAAAAGCGGTGATCGAACAATTGCCGGGATATGGAGATACAGATACAACATCGGAGAACGGAATTTATCTTGGCGGAGATGCAGAAGCATTGGTAAAACAGGTAGATTTCAGATATGATGACGGCAATAAGGGAAGTGCGTTCATTGTGTCAGATGTATCCAATGTAATTCCGGAGGTTGGACAGTTTTTCTGCGAAATCCTGATTGGAATTGTAGTGATACTGATACTTACTTCGGCAGCTCTTATTATATGGATTTACCGTGCGGTTATGGGGCCGATCGGCAAGATGCAGACAGCGGCGCAGAATATCAAGGATGGGAATCTGGATTTTGAGTTGAAACCGAAGGCTGACGATGAACTTGGAAAACTCTGCCAGAGCCTGGAAGAGATGAGAGGACGCCTGAAGGAAAGTGCCGAAGAAAAATTGAAATATGACAAAGAAAGTAAAGAACTGATAAGTAACATTTCACATGATCTGAAGACACCTGTGACAACGATCAAAGGTTATGCCGAAGGAATTATAGATGGTGTTGCAGATACACCGGAGAAGATAGACCGGTATGTCAGAACAATCTACAATAAAGCTACAGAGATGAATACGCTGATCAATGAGCTGACATTATATTCTAAGATCGATACGAATAAGATCCCTTACAATTTTAATATCGTGTCGGTGAATGAATATTTCAACGACTGTGCGGATGACCTGTCGGTTGAACTGGCAGCACAGAATGTAGGATTTGGTTATTTTAATTATGTAGAGAAGAATGTACGGATCATTGCAGACCCAGAGCAGGTAAAACGTGTGATTCACAATATTGTCAACAATTCGTTGAAATATATGGACAAACCAAAGGGAATGATCAATCTGCGTGTCAAAGATGTAGGAGATTTTGTACAGATTGAACTGGAAGACAACGGAAAAGGAATTGCGGCAAAAGACCTGCCGAATATCTTTGACCGGTTTTACCGTACCGACGCATCGAGAAATTCTTCCACCGGAGGAAGTGGAATCGGTTTGTCTGTAGTAAAGAAGATTGTAGAAGAACACGGCGGTAAGATCTGGGCAACAAGCAGAGAAGAGACCGGAACGACAATGTATTTTGTACTAAGAAAGTATCAGGAGGTACCAGTCAATGAGTAAGATATTAATAGTAGAAGACGAAGAAGCAATTGCAGATCTGGAACGGGATTATCTGGAACTGAGCGGGTTCACCGTAGAGGTTGCAAATGACGGAGATACAGGACTTCAGAAAGCACTGAACGAAGATTATGATCTTCTGATCCTGGATCTGATGCTGCCGGGAACGGACGGATTCGATATCTGCCGTCAGGTGCGTGATGTGAAGAATACACCGATCGTGATGGTATCTGCGAAGAAAGATGATATCGATAAGATCAGGGGACTGGGACTCGGTGCGGATGATTATATGACAAAGCCGTTTAGTCCAAGTGAACTGGTGGCGAGAGTAAAAGCGCATCTGGCAAGATACGACCGTCTGACCGGAAGTGCGGCAGAGAAGAATAAAGTGATCGAGATCAGAGGACTGAAGATTGATACAACTGCAAGACGTGTGTGGGTGAACGGAGAAGAACGTACATTTACGACGAAGGAATTCGATCTGCTGACATTCCTTGCGAGCCATCCGAACCACGTATATTCGAAAGAAGAGTTATTCCGTGAGATCTGGGATATGGAGTCCATCGGGGATATCGCAACGGTAACGGTGCATATCAAGAAGATCCGTGAGAAAGTAGAAGTGGATACATCCAACCCGCAGTATATCGAGACGATATGGGGCGTTGGATATCGGTTTAAGGTGTAAGTAAAAATATAGCAAAATATTTTGAGATGCAAAACCCTCCGGAGGTCTGGTACACCTCCGGGGGGTTTTTATTCAATGGAGGATATGATATGATAATGTAAATAAATAAGAAACACGAGGAACAATATATATGATTACAAGCACATCCAACGCCAGAATCAAACGTCTGGTGAATTTAAAGAAGAAGAGAAAATTAAGAGACGAAGAAAGCGTCTTCCTGGTAGAAGGAATCCGTATGTTCAGGGAAGTGCCGCTCGACAAGTTAAAAGAAGTCTATGTATCCGAATCCTTTTACAAAAAAGAAAAAGATACCGTAAAAGAAGTCCTGAAAGACTCTAAAGTAAGAGTGGAAGAACTGACAGATACTGTATTCGCCCATGCATCAGATACCAGGACCCCTCAGGGAATCCTGTGCGTGGTGGAACAGATGAACCATGAAATCAATGAACTGACTTCGGCAAAATGCCCGCTGATCATGGTATTAGACCATCTGCAGGATCCGGGCAATCTTGGAACCATCCTGCGTACAGCAGAAGGAGCCGGCGTGACCGGCATCCTCATGGACAGAGAATGCGTCGATGTCTATAATCCGAAGACAATCCGCTCAACGATGGGATCGATATACCGCATGCCGTTCGTATATGTGGAAGATCTTGGCAAAGGAATACAGGATTTAAAAGACAAAGGTATCACCACTTATGCTGCACATCTGGAAGGAACGAATTCCTATGATGAGGAAGACCTGACGAATCCATGTGCATTCCTGATCGGGAACGAGGGGAATGGCCTGAGACGCGAGATCGCAGACATGGCAGACTGCTATGTCAAGATCCCGATGCTTGGACAGGTAGAGTCATTGAATGCGGCAATCGCTTCTTCGGTGTTGATGTTCGAAGCCGCAAGACAGAGAAGGAAAGTGTAATTAAATGAGATACAATCCACTCATTTTACAGAAGAAAATTGCTTTCTTTATCAGAGTATAGTAATATAGTGAACAAGAAATAATATATACGGAAAAGAGGGTACGGCTTATGAGAGTGATCTATTGGCTGGCAATATTCATTGTACTGTTGATCATTGAAATCGCGACAATGGGACTTACCACGATCTGGTTCGCAGGAGGAGCACTGATCGCATTCTGTGCAGGACTTGTCGGTTTTGGGCTGGGAGTGCAGATCGGAGTATTTGTTATAGTTTCCATTCTGCTTCTGATTCTGACAAGACCGATCGCGGTGAAGTTCTTCAATCAGGAGAGACAGAAGACGAACGCAGAGAGTCTGATCGGACAGCATGCACTGGTGACAGAAGATATTGATACGATAAAGGCAAAAGGGCAGGTAGAGATCTGCGGTCAGATATGGTCGGCTAAGACGGATGAGCCGGATGGAAAGATTCCAAAGAACACAGTTGTTGTAGTAAATGGTATTCAGGGCGTGAAACTGATCGTGCATGCCAGAGAGGAGTAGAGTATGATTTTTGGATTGATTTTATTAGTGATTATTATCTGCGTGGTGATTTCCTGTGTAAAGGTAGTCAGACAGGCGCAGGCATTGGTTATTGAAAGACTGGGGGCATATCAGGCAACATGGGGAACCGGACTTCACTTTAAGATTCCGATTTTTGACCGTGTGGCAAGAAGAGTGGATCTGAAAGAGCAGGTAGTGGATTTTGCACCGCAGCCGGTTATCACAAAAGATAACGTAACGATGAGAATTGATACCGTTGTATTTTATCAAATCACGGATCCGAAGATGTTCTGTTATGGTGTGGCGAATCCGATCATGGCGATCGAGAACCTGACAGCGACAACACTTCGTAACATCATCGGTGATCTGGAGTTGGATCAGACACTGACATCCAGAGAGACGATCAACACGAAGATGAGAGCATCTCTGGATGTGGCAACCGATCCTTGGGGAATCAAGGTAAACCGCGTGGAACTTAAGAACATTATCCCACCGGCAGCCATCCAGGATGCAATGGAGAAGCAGATGAAGGCAGAACGTGAACGCCGTGAAGCAATCTTACGTGCAGAAGGTGAGAAGAAATCTACAATCCTTGTGGCAGAAGGCCACAAAGAGTCTGCAATTCTGGATGCGGAAGCTGAGAAGCAGGCAGCTATCCTGAAAGCAGAAGCACAGAAAGAAGCCACGATCCGTGAGGCTGAAGGTAAGGCAGAAGCCATCATGAAAGTACAGCAGGCAAATGCCGATGGAATTCGTTTCCTGAAAGAAGCAGGAGCCGATGAGGCTGTTCTTACCATGAAAAGTCTGGAAGCATTTGCAAAAGCTGCTGATGGAAAAGCAACGAAGATCATCATCCCGTCAGAGATCCAGAGCATTGCAGGTCTGGTAAAATCTGTTACAGAGATTGGCGCAGATGATAAAAAAGAAGAAAAGTAGACAAAAGACATAAGATAAAAGTCAAAGAATAAAAACGAGGTACAAAACAATGGATTTAAAAGGCAGAAATTTCCTGACACTGAAAGATTTCACACCGGAAGAGATCACATATCTGCTTGATCTTTCCGCAGAATTAAAAGAAAAAAAGAAAAAAGGAATTCCGGTTGATAAATACAGAGGAATGAATGTGGCATTGATCTTTGAAAAGACCAGTACCAGAACCCGCTGTTCTTTCGAAGTAGCTGCTCACGATATGGGTATGGGAACGACTTACCTTGATCCTTCAGGTTCACAGATCGGGAAGAAAGAAAGTATCGAAGATACAGCAAGAGTTCTCGGAAGAATGTTTGATGGAATCGAGTATCGTGGATTCGGACAGGAGATTGTGGAGGAACTGGCCAAATATGCAGGCGTTCCGGTATGGAACGGACTGACGAATGAGTATCATCCGACACAGATGCTGGCGGATATGCTGACGATCCGTGAACATTTTGGACATCTGAAAGGTATCAAACTGGTATACATGGGTGATGCAAGATACAATATGGGCAATTCCCTGATGATCGCATGTGCCAAATTAGGTATGCATTTTGTGGCATGTACGTCTAAGAACTATTTCCCGAATGAGGAACTGGTAGAGACTTGCAAAGGATATGCAAAAGAGACAGGAGCAACCATCACACTGACAGAAGATATCGAAAGCGGAACCAAAGATGCAGACGTTATCTGTACGGATGTATGGGTATCCATGGGTGAGCCGGACGAAGTATGGGAAGAACGTATTCGTGAACTGTCCCCATACAAGGTGACAAAGAAAGTAATGGAAAATGCAGGAGAACAGGCTATCTTCTTACACTGCCTGCCGGCATTCCATGATCTGAAGACGAAGATCGGCAAACAGATCCATGACAAATTCGGACTGGACGATATGGAAGTTACAGATGAAGTATTCGAGTCTCCGCAGTCAAAGGTATTTGACGAGGCTGAGAACCGTATGCATACGATCAAGGCTGTCATGGTGGCAACACTTGGTGAAAGAGAGTAGGCAAGAGCAGACAGAGTATGAAATCAGAAATATTACGTTTGTTAAAAGAGAATGATACATATATTTCCGGACAACAGCTGTGCGAACAGTTCCAGGTGTCCAGAACAGCCATCTGGAAAGTGATCGATCAGCTTAAGAAGGAAGGCTATCAGATAGAGGCGGTGCGTAACAAAGGCTACCGCCTTATCGAAAGTCCGGATGTTATGTCAAAAGCAGAGATCGACAGTCTGGTAGATACAAAGTGGGCAGGAAAGAACGTCATATATTATGATGAGACTGATTCCACAAATAACCGGGCAAAGGAAGCCGGAAATAATAAGGAACCTCATGGGACGTTATTTGTTGCAGATATGCAGATGGCAGGGAAAGGGCGAAGGGGCCGTGTCTGGAAATCGCCATCCGGGAGCAGTATCTATATGACGATATTGTTGTATCCGGATATTCCGCCTGTAAAAGCGCCACAGCTTACACTGATCATGGCGATTGCCGTGGCAGAAGGAATCCGGGAGGTTACCGGTCTTGAGACAAAGATTAAGTGGCCGAATGATATCGTTGTGAATGGAAAGAAAATCTGTGGTATCCTGACAGAGATGAGTACAGAGATCGATTACATCAATCATGTAGTGATCGGAGTGGGAATTAATGTGAATCAGGATACGTTCCCTGATGATATTAAGGAAACTGCCTCATCACTTAAGATGGAACTCGGAAAGCGCATAAAGCGTTCCGGGCTGATCGCAGCAGTAATGAAAAATTTTGAAAAATATTATGAGATCTTTCAGGAGACAGAAGATCTGTCAGGATTGCAGGAACTTTATAATTCCATGTTGGTGAATAAGGACCGGGAGGTCAAGGTCCTGGAACCGGGGAATGAATATAAAGCATATGCTATCGGCATCAATCAGACCGGAGAACTGATTGTAAGAACGCCGGATGGAAAAGAGAAAGAAATCTATGCCGGAGAGGTATCAGTTAGAGGAGTATATGGATATGTATGATGGAAAAGTAGTGCTTTGCGGTGCTAATTCATATGAAGAAAAGTATTATCTGAATCCGGATTTTGAACAGCTTCCGGATGATGTGAAGAATGAACTGAAGATTATGTGCGTATTGTATGTGCATGACGTAGGGGGAATCCTTACGCTGGTGTTTGAAGAAGACGGAGAATTATGCTTTGAGGTATCGACCGAGGAATTCGATCCGATGTTCGATGAGATCGGAAGCCAGCTTAAGATCAAGCAGCTGCAGAGAGAGAAACAGGATCTTCTGCAGGCATTGCAGTTATATTATAAAGTATTCTTCCTGGGCGAAGAGATAAACAGCGAAGAGTAACCAGAAGGCAGCAGACAAAACAGGAGGAGAAAGATGCTTCTTGTAATCGATGTAGGAAACACCAATATTACACTTGGTGTGTTTGATAAAGAAGAATTATTTGGTACATTCCGTATGAAGACAAAGCAGCCGAGAACATCGGATGAATATGGAATTACTTTACAGGAACTCGTAGAAAGACATGGGATTGAAAGTTCCAAGATCAATGCAGTGATCATTGCATCTGTAGTACCGGATGTGATGCATTCACTCGGCAGTGCGATCATCAAATACTTCGGCGTAAAGCCGGTGGTTGTATCTGCTGGAATTAAGACCGGAATCCGCATTGTCACAGAGAATCCGAGACAGGTCGGTCCGGACCGCATTGTAGATGCAGTCGGTGCGTATACTTTATACGGAGGACCAACAATTGTTGTGGATTTTGGAACAGCAACAACATTTGACGTGATCGGTCCGGACGGAACATTTGAAGCAGGTGTGATCGCACCGGGAATCAGGACTTCGGCACAGTCTCTCTGGGGAGAGGCAGACATGCTTCCGGCAATAGAGATCCGCAAACCGAAATCAATTCTTGCAAAGGAGACAATTACGGCAATGCAGGCCGGTCTTGTATACGGACAAATCGGTCAGACGGAATATATTATCAGACGAATGAAAGAAGAATCCGGATATCCGGATGCGAAAGTAGTGGCAACCGGCGGACTTGGCAAGATAATTGCAAATGAGACCGATATGATCGATGTGTATGATTCACAGCTTACGTTAAAGGGACTTCGGTTCATTTACGAAAAAAATAAAAAAAATAAATAATCTGCAGTGTTGACAGTGTAGACTTGCAAAGAAATATGCAGCACTATATATCAAGAAAGCTTCGTTTATGAATGTTAGGGGCTGTCTTATCTGATATATAGTGCTGTGTGTTTCTTGAAAAAATTACAGATAATTGTAATCTGAGTGTGATAACAGGAGTAGAAAAATGAAAATCGGGAATGTTAATCTGGCAAATCCATATATACTCGCACCGATGGCGGGAGTAACGGATCTGCCTTTCAGACTTTTATGTAAAGAACAGGGAGCAGGGCTTCTCAGTATGGAAATGATCAGTGCAAAAGCTTTGCAATATAAAAATAAAAATACAAAAGCATTGCTGGCAATCCATCCGGATGAGTATCCGGTGTCATTGCAGCTTTTTGGATCGGATCCGAAGATTATGAGCGAGATGGCAAAGATGATAGAAGAACTGCCATTTCAGATTCTGGATATTAATATGGGATGTCCGGTGCCAAAAGTAGTGCGGAATGGAGAGGGATCCGCACTTATGAAGAACCCAGAGCTGGTACATGAGATTGTATCGGCAGTATCAAAGGCAATTAAAAAGCCGGTAACGGTGAAAATAAGAAAAGGGTTCGACGATGATAATATCAATGCTGTGGAGATCGCAAAGATTATCGAAGATGCAGGAGGTGCAGCTGTTGCAGTACACGGACGGACAAGAGAACAATACTATTCCGGAAAAGCAGACTGGGATATCATCCGTCAGGTCAAGGAGGCTGTAGCCATTCCGGTGATTGGAAACGGTGATGTCACTTCCGGAGAGATGGCACTTCAGATGAGAAGAGAAACAGGCTGTGACGGTGTGATGATCGGAAGAGGTGCACAGGGGAATCCATGGATATTCCACGAACTCCAGGAATACGAAAGGACCGGTGTTGTTCCGCCGAGACCGACTCCGGAGAAGATCAAAGAGACGATGCTAAGACATGCAAAACTGCAGATTGAATTCAAAGGAGACTTCATCGGAATCAGGGAGATGCGTAAGCATGTCGCCTGGTATACAAAAGGAATGAAAGGTTCTGCAAAACTCAGGGATGCGATCAATCAGGTGGAATCTTATGAGGAACTGGAAGTACTTCTGGACAAAGCAATCGTATAATGTACAAAAATGCTGAAAATAAAGGAAAAACGGGTACTTGCAGCTGATAAAAAGATTGACATAAAACATGCATTTATGTATAATAATGAAATTGTGAAAGTATCATTATTCTATGACAGATTAATTATTCAGATAGATGATTCAGGCATAAAAATGTCAGAGTAATATGGAACAGAAAAAGGAGCAGGAGACAGATGGAAGCAAAGAAAAAATTACTTACTTATGCTGGTTTAAAAGCACTGGAAGATGAACTTGAGAACCTCAAGGTTGTAAAACGTAGAGAGATCGCCCAGAAGATCAAAGAAGCAAGAGAACAGGGAGACTTATCAGAGAATGCAGAGTACGATGCAGCAAAAGATGAACAGAGAGACATTGAAGCACGTATCGAAGAACTGGAAGCAATTCTTAAGAATGCAGAAGTTGTAGTAGAAGACGAAGTTGATTTTGATAAGATTAATATCGGATGTACGGTAAAAGTATTCGACATCACATTTGATGAAGAGATGGAATTCAAACTGGTTGGTTCTACAGAAGCGAACAGTCTGGAAGGAAAGATTTCCAATGAATCACCGGTTGGCCAGGCATTGATGGGAAAACAGATCGGAGATGTCGTAACTGTAGAGACACAGGCTGGAGTAATGGAGTACAAGGTACTGGACATCAGCCGTTCATTATAAGAGACAGGCAGATACCCGTCGAAGAATAACAAGGACACAAGACTCAGGCCTCTCTTACACGGGAGGTCTGAATTCAGATAAGGAAGGAGAATAAAAAAGTGGCTAAGCAGCAGAACAATGGACAGGAACAGGACGTGAACCAGTTAAGAAAGGTTCGACGTGAGAAATTAGCAGACCTTCAGCAGAATGGAAAAGATCCATTTCAGATTACAAAATTCAATCAGACACATCACTCATTGGAAGTGAAGAGTCTGTATGAAGCACATGAAGCAGAACTTTTAAAAGACCACCAGACACCAGACGTAGAGGGAATGAATGAAGAGCAGGCGAAAGAGGTTCTGAAGAAAGATTATGAAGAGAGAAGAAGTATCATGGATGCCAATCCGATTCATGTATCTATCGCAGGACGTATGATGTTCAAGAGAGTTATGGGTAAGGCTTCTTTCTGCAACATTCAGGATCTGCAGGGAAGTATCCAGGTATATGTTGCAAGAGATGCGATCGGAACAGACTCTTACACAGATTTTAAACGTTCTGATATTGGTGACATTTTCGGATTAGAAGGATTTGCGTTCAGAACAAGAACAGGAGAGATTTCTATCCATGCAGAGAAGATGACACTTCTTTCTAAGAGTTTACAGATCCTTCCGGAGAAGTTCCATGGATTAACAGATACCGATACACGTTACCGTCAGAGATATGTAGATCTGATCATGAATCCAGAGTCAAAAGAGACATTTATCAAACGTTCTAAGATCATCAAAGAGATCCGTAACTTCTTAGATGGACGTGGATTTATGGAAGTAGAGACTCCGATGTTGGTAAGCAATGCAGGTGGAGCGGCAGCAAGACCATTCGAGACACATTACAATGCGCTGAATGAAGATGTGAAACTCCGTATTTCTCTGGAATTGTACCTGAAGAGACTGATCGTCGGAGGACTTGAGAGAGTATATGAGATCGGACGAGTATTCCGTAATGAAGGTGTAGATACACGTCACAATCCGGAATTCACACTGATGGAATTATATCAGGCATATACAGACTATGAGGGAATGATGGAACTGACAGAGAGTATGTTCCGTTACCTCGCAGAAAAAGTGTGCGGAAGCGCAGTTATCAGCTACAACGGAACAGTTATCGATATGGCAAAACCATTCGAAAGAATTTCTATGATCGATGCTGTTAAGAAGTATGCAGGTGTTGATTTCGCAGAAGTTAAGACAGACGAAGAAGCTAAAGCATTAGCAGATGAGCATCATGTAGAATATGAAGAACGTCACAAGAAGGGTGACATCCTGAACCTCTTCTTTGATGAGTTCTGTGAAGAGAAGATGATTCAGCCAACATTTGTAACAGATCATCCAATCGAGATTTCACCACTGACAAAGAAGAATCCGGAAGACCCGAATTATGTAGAGCGTTTTGAGTTGTATGTATATGGACGTGAGATGTGTAATGCATACTCAGAGTTAAATGACCCGATTGATCAGAGAGAACGTTTTGCAGCACAGGAAGAAGCATTTGCAGCCGGTGATGAAGAGGCAAACCACACAGATGAAGATTTCCTGAATGCACTGGAGATCGGTATGCCGCCAACTGGTGGAATCGGATACGGAATCGACAGACTGGTAATGCTGCTGACAGATGCTCAGGCTATTCGTGATGTGTTATTATTCCCGACAATGAAGTCACTGGATGCTGATAAGAAGACTGCTAAGGCTGAAACTAAAGCGGTAGAAAATGCATCAGAGAAAGAAGAAGTTATTGATTTCTCTAAAGTAAAGGTTGAGCCTTTGTTTGAAGAATTTGTTGATTTTGATACATTTAGCAAGTCGGATTTTAGAGCAGTTAAGGTTAAAGCATGTATTGCAGTACCTAAATCAAAGAAGCTGTTACAGTTCACTCTTGATGATGGAACAGGCACAGATCGTACGATTTTAAGCGGTATTCACGCATTTTATGAGCCAGAAGAACTGGTTGGAAAGACACTTATTGCAATTACAAATCTTCCACCGAGAGCAATGATGGGAATTGAATCTTGCGGTATGTTGTTGTCGGCAATCCATGAGGAAGAGGGAGAAGAAAAACTTCATCTTTTGATGGTTGATAATCATATTCCGGCGGGCGCAAAATTATATTAATCTCTCTATACAGCGAGCAGAAAAAACGTGTACTGCAACAAATACTGCAACAAATTTGTAAGTTGATATGAAGAGACATGAAGTTGAAAAAGTAGATAAATTTTGAATATCGTAAAATAACATAAAAAGGAACTTTCTATTGGAGAAATCTAAGAGGGAGTTCCTTTTTTTGTTGCAATATGGTTGGAGCGAAGGGGATTTATAATATGCAAGCACTTTATGGATATCATGAATGGAAGCTATGCCCAAACACATTTCCCTTGCAAGTTATGGGATGCAGGAGAAAAGGGACTTACATTATCTGCTTTTGAATGGGAGAAGGATAGAAAAACGCTGATATATGGGCAGGTAGACTATATGTATGGAGAAGCACTTTATAAGCCTGAAATGAAAGAAGGAAATCCTATAAGGTTATATAGTTTGGATGAAATCACGGAGATATTCTGTAAATTAGGACTTCGTATTTGTAACAGCTTTGCTGATTTCAGTGGAAAGCCGAGTTCTGATAATGATATTCAATTGATGGTTTATTCCATACGGGAATAAATCTTCATCAAATCTTTATTTTTTTCTGTTAGGTTATATTTCAGTAAGAAATGAAATATAGAAGGAAGGATAGTAAAGATGGAAATGATGTTACAGACACAAAATCTATGTAAATATTTTAGAAAACAGAAAGCGGTAAATAATGTTTCACTTAATATCGAAAAGGGACAGATTTATGGACTGCTTGGACCGAATGGCGCTGGTAAATCTACCACATTGAAAATGCTGACCGGTATGATGAAACCAACTGCAGGAAAGATTTACTTTGATGGAAAACTTTTGGATAGGAAAGATTTATCAAAAATAGGAGCGTTAATTGAAAATCCGCCTATTTATGAAAATCTTTCCGCCAGAGAGAATTTGAAGGTAAGACAATTATTGCTTGGTACAGATGAAAACAGAATTGATGAGGTCTTGCAGATTGTATCACTTACAAACACCGGAAAGAAGAAAGCAGGACAGTTTTCTTTGGGGATGAAGCAAAGACTAGGCATTGCAATGGCATTGCTTGGAGAACCGGAACTTTTGATATTGGATGAACCTACGAATGGATTAGATCCAATAGGCATCGAGGAATTACGAGAGCTGATCCGGTCTTTTCCGGAACAGGGAATCACTGTAATTCTCTCCAGTCATATTCTCTCAGAGGTACAGTTACTTGCAGATAAAGTCGGGATTATTTCAGGTGGAATCTTAGGATACGAAGGAGCATTAAAGCAGGGAGATAATCTTGAAGATTTGTTTATGAATGTGGTAAGAAAAAACCAGAAAGCAGGTGAAATCCATGGTTAATATTATAAAAGCAGAACATCAAAAAGCCAAAAGAACCATGCGAAAAAAGTTTATCTGGGGATTTCCTCTTCTTACATTTGTCATGGCATTTATATTTACTCTTGGGATGACAAATGCTTATGCAGAAAGTGTTTGGAACTGGTGGTATACACTTTTGCTGCCGGGGATGATTGCTCTATTTTGTTATCTTTCTGTGGCGCAGGAGAAAAAGATAAAATACTATCATTTAATGACTATTCCCACAGACAGAAGAAAATTGTTGCTGGGGAAAATTATTTATATTGGGTACATGATTTTGTTTTCTAATGTGATTGTGTTTGCAGGAGCAACGCTTGGAGGCTTTCTTCTAACGACACATGTTCCGGTTGGAGGAGCGTTGATTGCAGTATTGTTTCTGACGGTTTCTGAGTTATGGGAGATTCCGGTAGCTTTATTTTTAAGTGAACGATTTGGAATGATTGTAAACCTGTTCGTCTGCCTATTTATTACCGTCAGCGGTGTGGTAATATCACAAACCAGAATCTGGTATGTACTTGTTTCTGCAATCCCTATGCGAATGATGTGCCCGTTGCTTCATGTTTTACCAAATGGACTTGCCGCAGAAGCAGGGAATCCTCTTTTGGATACGGGAGTCATTGTTCCGGGAATGTGTCTCTCAATCATCTGGTTTGTTTTTGTAACGGTTCTGTTTTTGAAATGGTTTGAGAGAAGAGAGGTGAAATAAGATGATTGGAAGATCTCTTAATGCAGACTTGCGAAAGATGAAAGGAACATCTGTGATTCTGGCACACTTACTGATTCCGATTATAACCAGCGTTATATTTTTAATATATTACTTTTTTTCACCATGGAATGAAAATATGAAAGTGATTGCATTTTATCAGGCGATAGGAGCAGGACTTCCGGTACTTATTGGAATTTTTACAGCAAGTGTGATGGAACAGGAACAAAATGCAGGTGATTTTCAAAATCTGTTGTCTTTACCGGATAAACCTGCAGCATTTTTATCGAAACTGTTGATGCTACTGGTTTTGTGTCTGTGCTCTATCCTATTGACAGCAATCATATTCGGAATTGGATTTGGAAGAATCGCATCAAGCGATATCGAAATCATGAAAGGATGTATATTTGCAGCATTGCTGCTGTGGGGAAGCAGTGTTCCACTTTATCTGTGGCAGCTGATTCTGGCTTTTCAGTTTGGAAAAGGGGTATCCATTGGAGCAGGGATTATATCAGGACTAATTAGTGCATTGATGCTTACCGGACTTGGAGATTATGTGTGGAAATATGTATTTGTCTGCTGGACGGGTAGAGTACCATATACTTATCTGCAATCTGTATTGGGAGAAACTAGTGTAGGTGAATGGTTGTCATTCATACCAGGTTGCTTAATATTTACAGGGATTAGTATGGTATACTATTTTTGGTGGGTAAACCACTGGGAAGGAAACAGAATATCGGAATAGAATCGAGGGAAACTATGGCAAAAATACTGGCAGTTGATGATGAACCGGCAATTTTGGAAATGATAGAAAGCATTTTGAATAAGGATGGACATCTGGTTACCAAAGTAAGTAATCCACTAAAAATTAATATGGAAGAATTACATCGTTATGACCTGATTTTACTGGACATTATGATGCCTGGAATTGATGGCTTCGAATTATGCAAAAGAATCAGGGCACTTGTGGATTGTCCGATTTTGTTTCTTACGGCAAAAACGGAGGAAAACAGTCTGGTAAACGGACTTTCTTTAGGAGCAGATGATTATATTTCAAAGCCATTTGGAGTGATGGAACTTCGGGCAAGGATCAATGCACATCTTAGAAGAGAGCACAGGGAACATTCTGTCCGGATGGTTTTGGGGAGGGTCTGTATTCAAATATCTCAAAAGAAACTATTGGTTGATGATAAGGAACTTCCTCTTACGAAAGCGGAGTACGAAATCTGTGAATTCCTGGCTAAAAACAGGGGACAGGTTTTCTCGAAGGAACAGATATTGGAAGCGGTCTTTGGCTTTGACAATGAGAGTAATGACAGTACTATAATCACGCATATCAAAAATATAAGAGCAAAATTTGCGGATTATGATTATACACCGATAAAAACAGTCTGGGGGATTGGATATAAATGGGAAGAGTAAAGAGAAGCAATGCACTCAGCAGGATTTTTATGAGATATGTACTGGTCATGCTTGGATCATTAGTTGGTTTGGTGATTGTTGCTTATCTGCTGCTGTACCTTTTGATTAGTGTGGGCTGTATTTATCCGGCAAATTATGCAGAGCAAAAGATTAATGAAGCATATGATACGATTCTACGTGCAGATAAAGTGACTGCTGAGATGATTCCCGCACTTTGTGATTATGTAATCTTTTCAGAGAATGGAGAGAAAATAGGTGGAGATCTGTCAGAACAATACGAACAGATAGCATGGAATGTTGCAAAGTACGGAAACGCATCCGGGAAATATTTTTATAAAGTAATTGTAAGGGAAAATGAATATGTTGTATTGCAATATCGCCTGACACCTCAATATCATTCAGCTTTTTTGAGGGAGCATTTTATAGGACCACAGAATGTGATGAGTATTATGTCAGTGATTGGAGCGGTAGCGATTATCATCATTCCGTCCATACGTTTTGGAAAAAGAATCAAAAAGCAGATGCAGCCTGTATTAGACGCAATCAGACAAATAAAGGATCAAAATCTGGAATATGAGACATCCTGTTCCGGTATCAAAGAGTTTGATGACTGTTTATCGGCAATTGATGATATGCGAGATGCATTGCGAGAATCTTTAGAAAAGCAGTGGAAAACAGAGCAGGAAAAGAAACAACAGATGTCTGCTTTGGCGCATGATATTAAAACACCTCTTACGATTGTACGGGGAAATGCAGAACTACTTTCAGAGACTGAACTGACCACAGAACAGAAGAATAATATCACTTATGTTTTGAACGGCACAACACAGATACAAAGTTATGTAAAACAGTTGATAGATGTCACAAAATCATGGAATTGCAGTGATGTTACCTATACAACGGTGAGGTTAGAAGATTTTTTCGCAGATATAAAGGAACAGGCACTCGGACTGGTAGAAATCTATCACCAGAAGATAGATTGGAAGGCGGAACAAAGTGATAAAAAGGTAACGATTGCTTATGATCCAATGTTCCGGGCCGTAATGAATGTGATTCAGAATGCAGTGGAGCATACAAAAGAAAATGGAATCATTTATATTGACGCAAAGGAGCAGGATGGCCGGCTGACATTCATTGTGGAGGATAGCGGATCAGGATTTACAAAAGAAGCATTATTGCATGGCACAGAGCAGTTTTTTATGGATGACACAAGTAGAAATGGCGAAGCCCATTATGGGATGGGACTATTTTTTGCAAAAACTGTGGCTGAAAAATATGGTGGAGGTATTAAACTTTCAAATTCTGAAAATACAGGTGGGGCGAGGGTAGAAATATTTTTCCTGAGTAGTCAAGAAACAAGCTAAATAGACCGCAATTAAGCTATGTAAAAGAAATTTTACATGCTTTTATC
>ERZ1026901.177-NODE-177-length-57920-cov-50.167200_pt1 | contig 57920 bp, 43 predicted proteins | sample MGYA00380179_ERZ1026901 | MGnify/ENA primary metagenome ERZ1026901 (study PRJEB33269, sample SAMEA4719815) | human gut metagenome | biome: human-associated habitat; feature: organic feature; material: feces | place: Cameroon | collected 2013-10 ... | reverse complement strand
GCAGTAAATCCGTTTAATCCGATTATTTACGCATCCAACGAATCCGTTTAATCCGATAAATCCGTTGTTAATTCTTCCCAAACAGCAGTAAATCCGATTAATCCGTTCAATCCGTTGTTAAAAAAAACATCAGCAGTAAATCCGTTTAATCCGTTGTTGATTTAACGCAGTCTAACAATCCGTGTCGTCAGTGACATCTGTGGGAGAATAAAAGAAAAGGCTGGAAGATAGGCTGGAAGATATTACACTTCCGACACCTATCTTCCAGCCCTTTTTGTGCTCATACCGTGACGGTTACAGCAATCCTGGTAGATATGGAGGATTTTTTCGCGTACTTATTTACTTGTCAGTAACCTCTACGATGGGGTTGCCGGTGCAAGCGTCGGGCATCTGGATGTGCAGCAGCGAGCAGATAGTAGGCGCTGTGTCGTCCATGTGAGTCTGGCGGTTGGTGTGGCCCGGCTTGATGTTCCAGCCCATGAAGACGAGTGGGATGTGAGTGTCAGCCGGAGTCCATGTGCCGTGCGACGAACCGTAGAAGTCCTTGCCCACGGGCCACTCGAAGTAGTTGATGCGCGGCATGAGGATGATGTCGCCCGAGCGACCACGATAGTAGCCGTTGACAACACGCTCGCGAATCCACTGCGGAGCAGAAGCGTAAGCCGCCTTCTCGTAGTCGATGACCCACTGCAGGTCGGGGTCAGCCTTCAGGATGCGGATAGCAGCCGCCTTCACCTTCTCAAGGCAGAGCTTGTTCTGCGCCAGCAGGTCGTGGTCGAGGTAGAGACTCTCGCCGATGATATCCTTTGCATACTTGATGTCGAGTCCGAACTCAGCCTTCAGCTTCTCGTTGAGGTCGCGCATCTTTGCGCCCATGTCGCAACCGCCACCAGGCAGCTTGTGCTCCTTCAGCGTGTTCGGGTTGTGGCTGCCACCGTGGTCGGCAGTGAGGAACAACAGATAGTTGCCCTTGCCCACCTGCGCGTCGAGCGCCTCAAAGAACTTCTTCATGTCGCGGTCGAGCGTGAGGAACACCTCCTCGTTCTCCTTGCCCGGCGAGAACCATGTGCCCGTCTTGTGGCTTATGGCGTCGGTAGACGAGATACTGATGCAGAGCATGTCGGGCGTTTCGCCCTTGCCCAGCTGCTCGTTCTTCAGTGCAGCCTCCGCCATGTTGAACGTGAGCGTAACGCCGTCGGAGCCCGACTTCGGGTCGTAGCCCTTCTTCATGCCAGAAGAGCGGTTGAACTTCTTCACCCAGTCGGGCAGAGCGTCCATGTAGTAAGAACTGGTGATGAAGCCAGCCACCGACTTGTCGTACCAGTAGGCAGCGTTGGCAGCGTGTCCGGCAGGAAGGATGGAAGCGCGGTCCTTCAGAGCGATGCCGATAACCTTAGAGCGGAAGTCGGTAGCGCAGCGCAGCATATCGCCGATGGTAGTGCCGAGCATGTTCTTCGGCGACATGCAGCCAGCCTTAGAGTCGGTGCCCACGCCCTTTGCGTCAGGGTCGTCGGTGCAGTAGACACGCTTGCCGTCGAGGTAGAAGTCGTTGCCGGGGATGCCGTTGGCAGCAGGCACGGCGCCGGTGTAGATGGACGAGTGTCCTACGCCGGTGATGGTAGGCACATAGTTGAGCATCTGGTTGTCGCACGAGAAGCCTTCAGCCATGAGGCGCTTCATGCCGCCTTCGCCGTACTTGTCGTAGTAATAATACATGTAGTCCCAACGCATCTGGTCGATAACAAGACCGACAACGAGTTTCGGACGAGCCACTTGTGCAGAGGCAGTGAGCGCCATGATGCACACAAGGAGAGATAAAAAGATTTTTTTCATTTGTTTTTTGACTTTTATTGTTGTTGTTTGTTTGTTTATTTGCTTGTTGATAGGCCTTTCTAAGCCTTTCTAAGCCTCTTTAAGCCGAGGGCACTAAGCCTCTTTGTCAGCTAACCAAGCCCTCCCCGACGGGGAGGGTGGGGAGGGGCTTAATACGTGAACGAGCTGCCTCCGAGGAACTCTCTCAGGAGCGATGTCGGCGGTAGGACGGTGTGGTCGATGGCGTTGAAGTAGCCGAGGAACTTGCGTAAGCGATACGCCTCGGCATACTCGTCGCAGTTCTCGGGCACCTGCTCGAGTAGCGGCTCTGCCTGCGTCTTGATGGCAGCTAATTCGTAGATCATCGCCGTGTTGAACATCGTGTCGGCGTTCTCCTGATAAGGGAATATCCACTTGTTCTCGCCGGCACGCACGCTGGGCCAGCGGCGTATGGTGTCGCGAGCCGAGCAGCCACGATACTTGAAGTCGCGCACGATGCGGCGCAGCAGTCGGTTGTCGGTAGTAGGGATGTAGTTGTGCTCGTCGAGGAGGATAGTGGTGAGCGCCGAGGCATAAACACGATACTTCAGTTGCTCGTCTACCTGCGCCGTCAGTTCGGGGTTGAGCGCGTGGATGCCCTCCACCACGAGCACGTCGTTAGGCTCCATGCGCATACGCTTGCCGCTCATCTCGCTGCGGCCAGTCTGGAAGTTGTAGCGCGGCAGCTCCACCTCCTCGCCGGCGAAGAGCTGCAAGAGCTGCTTGTTGAACAGTTCGAGATTGAGCGCATAGAGCGACTCGTAGTCGTAGTCGCCCTGAGCGTCGAGCGGCGTCTTCTCGCGGTCGACGAAGTAGTCGTCGAGCGAGATGGGCACGGGGTGTATGCCGTTGCAGAGCAGCTGTATGGAGAGACGCTTGCACGTCGTAGTCTTGCCCGACGACGACGGACCGGCGATGAGCACCATCTTCACACGCGACTCGCGAGCGATGTCCTCCGCAATCTTCGCAATCTTCTTCTCCTGCAGCGCCTCCGACACATTGATAATATCGGTAGTAAGACCGCGGTTGACCGCCTCGTTGAACGTTCCGACGGTAGACAAGCCCAGCAGGTTCTGCCAGCGGTGGTGTTCCTGGAAGATGTCGAACATCTTGTCCTGGCGCACCAGTGCGCCGAGCTGCGTCGGGTCCTGTCGCGACGGGATGCGCAGCAGCAGTCCGTCGTAGTACTTCTCGAGTCCGAAGAGCGTGAGCTGCGCCGTGTTGACGAGCATCGTGCCGTAGAAGTAGTCGATGAAACCCTCTATATCATAATATGTAGTGTAGAGCTTGCCGGTAGTGCGCAGCAGCATCGCCTTCGACTTGTAGCCGAGGTCCTCGAAGATGCGTATCGCCTCGTCGGTGGGCACCTGATGGCGGCGTATGCGCAGATGGCGGTCTACCAGACTCTGCATCTCGCCGCGGATAAGGTCGACGTCAGCCTCCGTCACGGGGCGTCCGAGGCGCAGGTCGCAGTAGTAGCCGTTGCTCACCGGTATGTCGATGACGACGTTGCTCTCGGGAAACAGTTTGTGAACAGCCTTGCAGAGCACGAAGAAGAGCGTGCGAGTATAAGCACGCGATCCCGATGCCGACGTTACGTCAAGATACTCAATATCCTTCGGATTGTAGACACGGTAGTGGAGTCCCTCAACCTTGTTATTCACCTTGGCGCTCACCGGCGGATAAGGCATCTTTACATCAAGCTGAGAAAAAATATCAGAAAGTGTACTCCCTGTTTCCACTTTTAAAGTTTTTTTATTATTTTTGCAACGGATTTGTATCAACTGTTTCATTTGGCTGAAGCTTTAAAGGTTTTATACTGAAATCTATCAAAAGAGGCTTTCAACTACTTGCTAAGTAACTTGCCAATAACAAAGGTACTTTCTTTTTTCGACACAACGCGCATAAACGCCACATAAATTATATTAAAAAAAATATGTCGATTTGGATTATTTTTAAGATCATCGGTTCATTGGCCCTCCTCATCTACGGTATGAAGGTGATGAGCGAGGCTTTGCAGAAGATGGCAGGCTCGCAGCTCCGCCATATTCTCGGCGCAATGACCACCAACCGCTTCACCGGACTGCTGACCGGTATGTTTGTAACAGCCTCGGTACAGTCGTCTACGGCTACCACGGTGATGACCGTTTCGTTTGTCAACGCCGGACTGCTAACCCTTGCTCAAGCCATCTCCGTCATCATGGGTGCCAACATCGGCACTACGTTCACGGCGTGGATCATGACGCTCGGCTTCTCTTTCAACATGGCGAACCTCGTGTTCCCCGCGTTCTTCATCGCCCTGCTACTCATCTACAGCAAGCGCCACCGCTACATCGGCGATTTCCTCTTCGGCGTGGCATTCATGTTCTTCGCTATCTCTACGCTCGGCGCAACGGGTAAGGAGATGGACCTCAGTCACAACCAGACTGTCATCGACTTCTTCGCTTCTTTCGACAAGGATAGCTATCTCACCATATTCTCGTTCCTCGGCATCGGCACCGTGCTGACGTTCTGCATGCAGTCGTCGGCAGCCCTCATGGCAATCACCATGGTGCTCTGCTCGTCGGGCGTGCTGCCTATCTACATGGGTATCGCACTGGTATTGGGCGAGAACATCGGCACCACCATCACCTCTAACATCGCAGCGATGGGCGCCAACACACAGGCGCGCCGTGCAGCCTTCGCCCACCTCACGTTTAACGTGTTCGGTGTGATATGGGTGCTCTGCGGCTTCTATCCGTTCATCGACATGGTGTGCGGCTTCGTGGGCGTCAACCCGCATGCCGACCACATCGACGCAGCACGCCTCTCGGTAGTGCTCGCAGCGTTCCACACCACGTTCAACGTATGCAACACAGCCGTGCTTATCTGGTTCATCCCGCAGATGGAGCGCTTCGTATGCTACGTCATCAAACCGTCTAACCGCAAGGACGAGGACGACTTCCGTCTGCGTTACATCGGTGGCACTTCAATCATGAAGACACCGGAGCTCTCGGTGCTTGAGGCACAGAAGGAGATTCAGTCGTTCGCAGAGCGCATACAGCGTATGTTCGGCATGGTTCGCGAACTGCTCGGCGTGAAGGACGAGGCGAAGTTCAACAAGCTCTATACGCGTATCGAGAAGTACGAGTGCATCTCGGACAACATGGAGATTGAGATAGCCAACTATCTGAACAACGTCAGTGACGCTCACCTTTCGGACGATACCAAGGCGAAGATTCGCGCTATGCTCCGCGAGATTTCGGAGATTGAGTCGATTGGCGACTCTTGCTACAACGTGGCACGCACGCTCAGTCGCAAGCTGAAGGGCAAGGAAGACTTCACCGAGAAGCAGTACGAGCACCTGCACCAGATGCTGGAGCTCACCGACGACGCACTCACACAGATGAACGTGATGCTCACCGGACGCCGCGACTCGCTCGACATCAACCGCTCTTTCAACGTGGAGAACGAGATAAACAACTATCGCAACCAACTGCGCTCGCAGAACATCAACGACATCAACGACCACAAGTACACTTACGCTATCGGCACAATGTACATGGATATCGTGTCTGAGTGCGAGAAGCTCGGCGACTATGTGGTGAATGTGGTTGAGGCTCGTATGGGCACACGCCAGCACACGGCGTAGAAAAGTAAAATAGGGGGTGCACTTGTCTCAAGTGCACCAACATAGCAAAGGTGCATTTATTATTATGTTGGTGCAGATTTTTGCTTTGTTGGTGCAGTTAGGACAAGTGCACTTTTTGTTTTGTAGGTGCACTTGAGACAAGTGCACCCCCTGGATATGCACCCCTATAGAATCTGTATGCTGAGCGTTTCTCTGTCGAACTTAACGTTCTTCCGACCAATATAATCGTCAATAAAGCCAAGGTCGGCGAGTTCGTGCGGCGTGCCGTCGTGCAATGCGCCGTCGGCGAGAAGCCACAGACGGTCGGCAGTCTGCAGGGCGGTCTCAAGGTCGTGAGTGGAAAGAAGAATCGTTTTGCGTTCCTCGTGGGCAAGACGTTGCAACAGCAACATCAAGTCGATCTTGCCAGGGAAGTCGAGGAAGGCGGTAGGCTCGTCGAGCAGAATCACCGGCGTCTGCTGCGCGAGCGACTTCGCTATCATCACCTTCTGCATCTCGCCGTCGCTGAGGCTGCACACGCGGCGCTCAGCCATCGGCGCAATGCCTACGCTCTCTATCGATTGGCGCACGATGAGGCGGTCGTCGCTGGAGAGGCGCCCCCAGAAGCCGGTGTAGGGCGCACGTCCGAGCGCAACAAGTTCCTCGACAGTCATGTTGCGAGCGTCGGGGCGCGAGGTGAGCACAATCGAAATAATGCGTGAGAGGCGGCTCGGGCGAAGCATAGTTATGTCGTCGGGACCGATGAACACGCTGCCGTCGAGCGCCGGCTGCAAGTGCGCAATGGTGCGCAGCAGCGTCGACTTGCCCGTGCCGTTGTGGCCTATGAGGCAAGTGAGCGATCCTGGGCATGCCGTGGCGTTGAGGTCGGAGGCTACGCAGCGCATATATAGGGGGTGCAGTTGTCTCAACTGCACCAACCGTTGGGCTTTATTGCTTTGTTGGTGCACTTGAGACAAGTGCACCCCCTGATTGGTTTTATTGCTTTGCTGGTGCACTTGAGACAAGTGCACCCCCTGATTGGTTTCATTGCTTTGCTGGTGCACTTGAGACAAGTGCACCCCCTGATTGGTTTCATTGCTTTGTTGGTGCACTTGAGACAAGTGCACCCCCTTTTTTGAATAGCCAACGGCGAGGTTGTGCAACACTATAGGGAGTTCTTTGTTCATCGGCGGTGATATGTGGCAATAATGTTATGGTCGTACACCTCGTGGCGCACAAGGCGCACATCGGCAGGCAGAGTGGGAGCCGCTGTGCCGCCGCTCACGCAGAACGGTGCTGTCTCCACGCGTATCTCGTCCCATGCGTCAGCCTCGATGAACGAGCGCAGCGTGCGTGCTCCGCCCTCCACGATGAGCGACTGGCACTTCTCCTGATGCAGCCATTCGAGCAGTTGCGGAATGATAGGCTTCGAGAAGTCCAAGCCCTCGAACGCCGGTCGGTTGCGGTCGATGACGATGCGGCGCGGCGACTTGCCCGCCCAGTGGCGCACGTCGAGTTGTGGATGTTCGCGCTCGTCGGTGACGCGACCCACGAGAATGGCATCGTTCTCGGCGCGCAGCTTGTGAACGAGCATCTTCGTGAACGGCGTGGATATGGCACATGCCTTGCCGTTGTCGTCGAGGAACGCGTTGGCGGTCTGCGCCCACTTCAGTATGATGTACGGGCGTTGCTTCTCGTTGAACGTGATGAAGCGGCGGTTCAGCTCGCGACACTCCTCTTCGAGCACACCCACCGTCACCTCTATGCCGGCGTTGCGCAACTTCTGTATGCCACGACCCTGCACGGCAGCGAACGGGTCGACACAGCCCACGACGCAGCGGCGCACACCTTTCTTTATAATAAGGTCGGCGCAGGGCGGCGTCTTGCCATAGTGGGAGCATGGCTCCAGGCTGACGTATATCGTGGCGCCGGAGAGCAGCGCTTCGTCCTCGGGTCGCACCGAAGCAAAGGCGTTCACCTCAGCGTGTCCTTCGCCGCAGCGCACATGGTATCCCTCGCCGATGATGCGTCCGTCGGCTGCAACAATCACGGCGCCCACCATAGGGTTGGGCTTGGCGTTCTGGCGTCCGTTGGCAGCGAGCTGGAGGCAGCGGCGCATATAAAGTTGGTCCATAAATATTCTGAGAGTTGGTTTAATTGAGAATTGAGAGTTGAGAATTGAGAGTTATGATTACCTTTAAAGCTTTAAGAGGACGCAATATATAGTGCATGAACTATAATGCATATCATAACTCTCAACTTTCAACTCTAAACTCTCAACTTACTACAGGTCAAACAATGTTTTTTCCTCTCCTGCGTACGCTTCGAAATAGGGCGGTTCGTCGCGCAGTTCGATGTCGTCGTAGATAAAGTCGAGTACAACGGTCTCCTTGCCGTCGGGCATCACGAGGCCCATCTTGCCGTCGCGCTGCGCAATGACAGGCAGCGAACGCAAGTCGTCGACATATACATACGGTGTGCGGAGGAAGTCGTAGTGAGCCGGCACGAGGATGTTGCCCTGGTGGTCCTTGATGCCGAACTTGCCGTTCTCCTCGTACACCTCATGATACTGCTCATACTTCTCGCGGATGCGGTTCAGATAGAACACCATCTTGCGCTTGTTGTTCACCAGTTCAACGAGGTAGGCGAACGTGTCAGAGTAGTTTGCCATGGCACGTGCGAGCACCACCTTGAAGTCGAGACCCGAAATCACCTTGCGGTTCAGGTCGATGTAGCGTGCTATCGCCTTCTCCTTCTCGGGCACGGTGAGCGTAGCCAGCTGCTCCTCAAACTTGAGCATGATAGCCTTTGAGCCCTTCATCGCCTTTATGTAGCGGTGAATCTGTCGTGCCATCTCGTCGCACACGAACTTGTCAATGCGCTCCAACTCGATACTGTCAACATAAGTATCTTCAAAGTTTTCTTGCGTTATCTTCTTTTCCATAGTAACTGTTATCTTAGTAATTTAGGTTGTACAAGTTATTCAGATTTGCATCTGTACCTCCAAAAGTACGATAATTTTACGAAATGTCAAAAGAATACGCCTAAAAAACATCGTTTTTTCTAAAATTAGTAGTAATTTTGTTGCGCTTCGAAAAAGCTTTAAACATCTATAATAGAAAAGATTATACATCCTGAGGAAATAACTATAAACATCTATAATATGAAGAAAATCACTACACTACTGCTCATGCTGTTGCTCATGGCGACGGCAGCAAACGCTAAGTTCGCCTACTGGGGATATTGCGACAAGGATATCGTCGGCGCTTACGGCTCCTCAGCCTACGGCAAGGCAGCCATCTATATCCCTGCGGAGGTGGCGCAGCTGTACAAAGGCTGTCAGCTCACCGGCGTGCGTGTCGGCTTGGCTGCTCAGGCAAGCAAGCTGAGCGTGTTCGCCACAACCGACCTCAACGCTACGCCGTTCGCCACAAAGGTGAGCGACAAGGCGAACAAGGGCAACAACATCGTGAAGTTCGACGCACCGTATACCATCACCGGCGAGGGCTTCTACATCGGCTACGAAGTGAGCGGACTGGACGCATGCATAGGCTATGTAGCCAACAAGACAGCCTACTCTAACTATACCGACTTCGGCAACGGATGGGTAGACAACGCCGCCAACGGAGCCAACGCACTCTCGCTCACAGCACGCATCGAGGCAGACAACCTGCCCGTAGACCTCAGCGTGATGGGTCTGCGCGACATCGCTACAAAGGAGAACGAGCCGTTCAACGTCTCGGCTAAGGTGGTGAACCTCTCGGCTACGAAGCTCTACAGCTACCGCATCGCCTACAGCGTGGACGGCGGCGAGGAGCAGTTCGTCGACTTCGACGAGACACTCGGCGACCGCAGCGAGAACGTGTTCAGCTTCACTCACCCCGGCATCAAGACCAAGGGCACACACAAGCTGAAGGTGCGCGTTGTAGCCGATGAAGACGTGAATCCAGCCAACGACGCTACAGAGTGCAACGTGCTGATGACATCTGTCGCTATCACAAAGCGCGTGCTCATGGAGGAGGCTACCGGCATCTATTGCGGCAACTGTCCGCGCGGCATCGTCTCTATCGAGAAGTGCAAGGAGAAGTATCCCGACAACTTCATCGCTATCGCTAAGCACGGCTACACAGGCACACCAAAGGAACTGCTCTGCCCGTCGTACGAGTATGCCGACTGGGGCGTATATCCGCAGGCAGCAGTAGACCGTCGCGCTAAGTTCGACCCCGATGTCTCTACAACATTCCAGTATGTTGAGGCTATTCTCAATAATTTCCACACAATCGCAGGCATCGAGACTCAGGCTAACTACGTGGCAGGCGACTATACACACATCAATGTGAACACCAACGTGCAGTTCGTGAAGGATATGACCAACTGCAGTTTCGGCATAGCATACGCCATCATCGAGGACGGCGTGACAGGCTATCAGCAGAACAACGGCTACGCCGGTGGCAAATACGGCGAGCTCGACGGATGGGAGAACAAGCCTTCGATGGCTACCGTGACGCTCAATCACGTGGCTCGTGCAGGCTTCGGCATCAGCGGTGGCATCGAGAACAGCATCCCCGTGAACGACGTGTACAGCACTACTATCTACAATCACAACACCGTGCTCAGCGTTCCGTCGAACGTGAAGAACCGCGACAACATCAAGGTTGTAGCTTTCCTCATCAACCGTGGCGACCACGGCTACGTGGAGAATGCCGTAGAGGTGCCCGTGCTTGAGGCTGGCGAGACATCTATCGCCGACATCACATCTACACCGGCGCCCGACCTCAGTCTGCGCAACGGCAGCATCGTGGCAGACGGCTTCAACGGCAAGCTGCAGGTGTACACCGTAGGCGGACAGCTCGTGAAGAACGCTTCGCTCGCTCGTGGCATGTACATCGTTCGCGGCACCAACGGCAAGCAGAACTTCGTGAAGAAGATTACATTCTAAAGAGAATACAATCAATTTAAACAATACAGAACCAATGAAGAAGATAACTTCACTCCTGCTTATGCTGCTGCTCGTTGTGACGGCGGCTAACGCAAAATACACATACTGGGGCTACGCCGGAAAGGCGGCAGCCGACCTTCCGTACGGCAGCATCGGCACTCGTCAGGGCAAGGCAGCCATATACATCCCCGCAGAAGTGGCACAGATGTACAAGGGTCTGAAGGTGACAGGCATGCGCTTCTCGCTCACCGACAAGGCTGAGACCGTGAAGGCGTTCGTGGCTGAAGACCTCAACGGTGCATACGCTACAGAGAAGATGGCGGATATGGGCAACAAGGGCCTTAACTCGGTGCTCTTCGACGAGGCATACACCATAACCGGCGATCCGTTCTACATCGGCTACGAGTTTACGAGCGACATCAATGTCGTAGGTGTGACCGACGAATACTGCGAAGGCGGCAACCTCACCGACTTCGGTAGCGGATGGACAGACAACACCAAGCAGACTCCAGACAATGCGCCAGCTCTCGCTCTGCAGATGCGCGTTGAAGGCACGGAGATACCGGTAGACGTGGCTATCTGCGGCGTGAAGAAGGTGATAACAACCGTGGGCGATACCTATCAGATTAAGGGCAAGCTGCTCAACTTCGCCGCTGCAAAGATAACATCGCTCCGCTTCGGCTACACCATCGGCAACTCAGAAGAGCAGTTCGCCGACGTAGAGCAGACCATCACCGCACGCTCTGAAGACGAGTTCGCATTCACTTGCAACGCTCCCGACACAAAGGGCTGCGAGAATCTGAAGGTGCGCCTCGTGAAGGTGAACGGCGAGGAGGACGCTTATGACGGCAACAACACATACACATCTACAATCGTCACAGCCAACGTGCAGGACGTAAAGCGTGTGTATATGGAGGAGTACACAGGCGTCAAGTGCCCGTGGTGCGTGCGTGGCATTGAGGAGATCTCGCAGAATCACACAAAGTTCCCAGGACAGTTTGTGGCTATTGCAAAGCATTGCTACAGCGGCACACCTACCGAGTTGGAGTGTCCGTCATACACATACGGTATAACTGGAGGCTTCCCCAAAGGCACTTACGACCGTCGCCGTACAAACAGTCTTGACATTACCGATAAAAACGAACTCTACGTTAAGGCGTTCATCAACAGCGGCTCGGTGCTTGGTATCGACGCTATCGCCAACTTCACCGACGACAACCACTCGAAGGTGACAGCAACGGCAGTCATGAAGTTCAACCGCGAACAGACCAACGCCAACTACGGCTTGGCTTTCGCCGTGATAGAGAACGACGTGACGGGCTACAAGCAGAGGAACGCCTATGCCGGTTCGGTGAAGTCGTACTACGGTTGGGAGAAAAAGGGGAAAGAGGTAGAACTCGACCTTCAGCACGTGGCTCGCTTGGGTTACGAGGTGAACGAGGGCATCAGCGACGTGTTCCCGAAGCAGATAAACAGCGGCGACGCATTCAGCCATACCGTGGAGCTGAACCTGCCTAATAACATTCAGAACTACAAGAACCTGAAGCTCATCGCCTTCGTCATCGACCGCAACTCGAAGTACGTTGAGAACGTGGTTGAGGTGCCTATCAAGGAGATGCAGCCCACAGAGACTGCCATCCGCGACATCAACAACGTGGAGACACCTGCCATCACCTTCCTCAACGGCTACATCGACGCGCCGAACTTCGACGGCAAGATCAGTGTCTACACCGTCGACGGCAAGGCTGTAGCGAACACCAACCTCAAACCAGGCATGTACATCGTGCGCCTGACAAAGGGCAAGCAGACATTCGTGAAGAAGATTGTGCTCTAAGCACGCTTCATACATATAAGAAGAGCCAGGACTCGTTCGAGTTCTGGCTCTTTTCTTTACATCCTATAATCCACAAAAAAACTAAAAAACTTTTGTACATTATTATATTTACCGTAACTTTGCATAAATTGGATAAATAACGGAAAACAAGTAGGATAATTAACGTAATACATATAAAAACAACGTAATACATACAAAAAAAGAACTATGCAAGAAACAAGACAAAACCGTATAGCACGTCTCCTGCAGAAGGAGCTTAGCCTTATTTTCCAGAGTCAGACACGCGCCATGCACGGCGTAATGGTGAGCGTTACACGCTGCCGTGTGTCGCCCGACCTCAGCATCTGCACCGCCTATCTCAGCATCTTCCCGTCGGAGAAGTCGGACGAGCTGCTGAAGAACGTGGCTGCCAACGAGAAGTCTATCCGCTACGAGCTTGGCACACGCGTGCGCAACCAGTTGCGCATCATTCCCGAGCTGCGTTTCTTCGTAGACGATTCACTCGACTACATCGAACGTATTGATGAACTGTTGAAAAAATAAGGTTGGTGTGGTGAGATGTTGAGGTGGTGAGATGATGTGGTGGTGAGATGTTGATGTGGTGATGTGGTGAGATTTGTCATTTAGCTATAAACTAATGTCAACATCTCAACATCTCAACATAACACCATCTCAACCCCTCAACACTTCACCATAACAACACATAAAATCATGAAGAGAAACTTTTCATTCTACGTAGCGCGCCGCTACATGTTCTCGAAGAAGAGCGTGGGCGCCATCAACGTCATCAGTTTCATATCCGTTACGGGCGTGGCGGTGGCTACGATGGCGCTGGTGATAGTGCTGAGCGTGTTCAACGGCTTCCACGACCTCGTGGCGTCGCTCTTCACCAACTTCGACCCGCAGATAGAAGTGGTGCCGGCGAAGGGAAAGACCGTCAACGCCGACGCGCCAGAGCTTGACAAGATACGCCATCTCAACTTCGTAGACGTGGCTACCGACGTGGTGGAGGACCAGGCGATTGCCGTCTACGGCGACCGCCAGCGCATGGTGACGGTGATGGGCGTGGACGAGAACTTCGACCAGCTCACGCGCATCGGCGACATACTCTACGGCGACGGCGAGTTCACGCTGCGCGTTGCCAACCTCTACTTCGGCGTGCCGGGCATACGTCTGGCGCAGGACATGGGGCTCGGCGCTCGCTGGGCCGACTATCTTAAGATTTATGCGCCCGTGCGTCAGGGACAGCTCACCGACCTCGACACGCCGACAGACGGCTTCGTGGTCGACTCGCTGCTTTCGCCGGGCGTTGTGTTCGCGGTGAACCAGAACAAGTACGACCGCGACCGCATCATTACGTCCATATACTTCGCCCGACAGCTCTTCGACCAGGACGGAATGCTCTCCTCGCTGCAGCTGCGCCTGAAGCCGGGCACCGACCTCGCTGAGGCGAAGCAGGAGATAAAGGCAGCGGCAGGCGAGAAGTTCCGCGTGCTCGACCGCTTCGAGCAGCAGGAAGACACGTTCCGCATCATGCAGATAGAGAAGGTGCTGGCGTACGTGTTCCTCACGTTCATACTCATCGTGGCGTGCTTCAACATCATCTCCTCACTCTCGATGCTCATCATCGACAAGAAGGACGACATCAACACGCTGCACAACCTCGGAGCCAGCGACAGCCAGATAGTGAGCATCTTCCTCTACGAGGGTCGCATCATATCGGCTGTGGGCGCGCTGATAGGCATCGGTCTCGGACTGGCGCTCTGCGGACTGCAGCAGGCGTTCGGCTTCGTGAAGATGGGCGACAGCTCGGGCACGTTCATCGTCAACGCCTACCCCGTGAGCGTTCACTACGTGGATGTGCTCGTAGTGTTCATCACCGTCATACTGATAGGATGGGCGGCGTCGTGGATTCCGGCGCGCCGCCTGCGCCGTCAGATAATGGGCAGAAAAGCAACAACAATATAAACAAATCTAAAGAAAACAATGAACAAGAAACATTGCTTGACAGCAGCTCTTGCTGTCCTGCTCGCCGCTCCGACGGCAGTAGCAACGCAAACCGCCAGCGCACAGACTGTGCAGCCTGCGGCAAAGGCGAACGCCGAACAGGTAATCATCCTCAACGAGGACTTCTCGAAGATGACTTCGGGTTCGGAGAACAACCCCGACCTCTCTTTCAACATCAACACATGCACGGGCATGCCGACTAACGACATCTTCTACTCGTGCGTGAATCCCGATTATACGCATACACCAGGATGGGGATCGTATCAGGTATACCCAGCCGGTGGCATGATCTTCTTCAACAACACACGCGCTGACGACTACTATGCTGCGCACTTCAACACTCCCGTTTTCGACGCATCTGCCGACAACGGCATCTACTTCGTGTCGTTCCGCGCACGTCTTGCCAACAACACGCCGGGTTATGTAGGCTTGGGCTACACCACACAGGACGTTACCGACCCGAAGAACCCTGTCTATACGGAGTTCGGCAACGTGGAGGGCATGACTAACGAGTGGAAGGAGTTCACGCTGCGCTTTGAGCAGGGCAAGCAGAAAACACGCGTCATCTTCCGCGAGGAGAACGGCGTGAAGGTGCTCATGGACGACTTCAAGGTCTACTACGAGAAGACAGCCGTTGGCTCGCCTAACGTGCTGCGCCACCTCTTCTACACAGGTACAAGTTTCCGCCCACGCTGGAACAAGGTGGAAGGCGCAACAAAGTATTATGTCAATGTGTATAAATCGGACGAAGAGGGTAATATTGGTGAGCAGGTTGTTACCGACCTCGAGACCACCGACACCATCTGCACCGTGCGCGGCATCGTGCCGGGCGTTATCTACCGCTACAACGTGACGGCTTCTGACGGCACAAGCAAGTCGCAGCCCTCGCGCTACGTGGTGCTCAACGAGCTGCAGTCGCCTACGCCGAACGACGTGGAGATTGACGCCAACGGTAGCTACACCGCTACATGGGAAGAGATTCCAAACGCACTCTTCTATAATTATTATGTATACGAGGACCGCATCGCCGAGAACGACGGCGAGTTCACACTCCTCGACGAGGACTTCAACAGCGTAACCGACGCCAACGGCTCTAAGATGGACTGGACTCCGGGCGGCGAACCTAAGGATCTTCTGTCTCAAGCTAAGGGCTATCCTAAGGGTACAAACATGAATGGCTGCTTTGCTACCTATTGGGCACCGTTCACAGGAGGATATGTAATGGTCGACGGATGGAACTACTTCTATGACGTTGTAAAAAATGTTCAGGATGCTGAGACTGGTGAGGACCTGAAACGCTACGCAAAGTTTGAGACTCCCGTACTCAACATCTCTGCCGACAGCAGCGTGAAGCTGAATGTCTCGCTCTGGGGCGACTACGCATCTGACGACCTCGACAAGGAGCACAACTATCCGGAGTATCAGGTAAACGCCGTCGCTGCCATCGTTGCGTTCAACCCCGAAACGGGTCTGTACGAGGAGGTGGAGCGTAAGCACTTCGACCTCGACAAGAAGACTTGGAAGAACGTAGAGTGCGAGTTCAGCAAGGGTTACGAGGACGCGAAGATTGTTATCTACGCAACCGACGGACCGAGCGTGCTTTACATCGACAACCTCAAGGTGACACAGCAGCTGAAGAAGGGTGATGCCTTCGCTACTTGCATCGAGTGTCAGCCTGGTTTGGTGGATGCTAAGGCAAGTGTCACATTGCCAGCCGACTATGCTAAGAAGAACATCTATCAGCGTGTAGTGGCAGTGAACAACCACAAGTCGCTCTTCCTCAACCTCGAGTACAACTGGTACAGCGGTCCGTCTGAGTTGCAGCTCATCCACGAGGCTACATCCACAGCCATCAACGACGCCACAGCCGACGCTGCTGCCGTAGAGGTGGCTCGCTACGCAGTGGACGGCACTCAGCTTGCTGCTCCGCAGAAGGGTGTGAACATCGTTCGCATGTCTGACGGCACAACTCGCAAGGTTGTCGTGAAATAATATATAGCGGCTATCCGCTTTACGATAGCTTTCGTATCAAGCAGAAATTCCGTTTAATCCGATTTTACGATAATACAGAAATCCGTTTAATCCGTTTAATCCGTTGTAATTCTACACACCTGTCTGTGTTTTATTTTTACAACGGATTGAACGGATTTTTTTAGGGGGTGCACTTGAGACAAGTGCACCCCCTGGAAAGCACCCAAACATCTGTGCAGATCCGCTTAATCCGTTGTTAACTTAACGAATGTTTTCTTACCTCGAATTAGGTTGATGCCTAAGAAATGGTTGTTACCACGAACAGGTAACGGCATTACATCTATGGTGTAACGATGTTACATATATGTGGTAATGGCATTTTCTCTATGCGGTAATTCTGCTTGGGATGTTTAACAACGGATTTTTGTGCTCCATCCTCCTACGAAAAAGCCACGCTTCCCGATGGAAAGCGTGGCTTTGTTTTGATTTATGCGGTGTGCGGCGTACGCCGTCCGGTCGTATTCCGAACGCCGCCCGTCACATTTCTTATTATTAAACACCCCGATTACATGCGTTCCGGCACCTCTATGCCGAGCAGCGCCATGCCGTTCTTCAGCGTCTTGCCTACGTTCTGAGCGAGCACGAGGCGCACCACCTTCTCCTCTTCGGTGTCGGCACCGAGGATAGAGTAGTCGTGGTAGAACTGGTTGAACGCCTTTGTCAGCTCATAGCAGTAGTTGGCGATGCCGCTTGGCGAGTAGTCCTTGCCAGCCTGCTCTACAGCCGCACCGAACTCGTTGAGCTTCTGTATAAGCTCAATCTCCTTCTCGTTGAGCGGCATTGTGCCCTCGAGAGTAGTCGGGATGCTGATGCCTTCAGCCTGAGCCTTGCGCAGGATAGAGCGGATACGAGCGTATGTGTACTGTATGAACGGGCCGGTGTTGCCGTTGAAGTCGATAGACTCCTCTGGGTTGAAGAGCATGTTCTTGCGAGCGTCAACCTTAAGGATGAAGTACTTCAGTGCGCCGAGGCCCACGATGCGTGCAATCTCGTTGCGTTCCTCCTCGCTCATGTCCTTGAACTTGCCCAGCTCCTCGCTTGTCTGCTTGGCGTCAGCCACCATTGCTGCAATCAGGTCGTCGGCGTCTACGACAGTGCCCTCGCGGCTCTTCATCTTGCCGTTAGGCAGCTCCACCATACCGTAAGAGAAGTGTACGAGCTCCTTGCCCCACTTGAAGCCGAGGCGGTCGAGCAGGATAGAAAGCACCTGGAAGTGGTAGTTCTGCTCGTTGCCCACGACGTAGATCATCTTGTCGATGGGGAAGTCGTTGAAGCGCATCTCGGCTGTGCCGATGTCCTGAGTCATGTACACGCTGGTGCCGTCGCTGCGCAGCAGCAACTTCTGGTCGAGACCCTCGTCGGTGAGGTCAGCCCATACCGAGTTGTCGTCCTTGCGGAAGAACAGGCCCTTAGCCAGTCCCTCTTCCACCTTCTTCTTGCCCACGAGGTAGGTGTTCGACTCGTAGTAGATCTTGTCGAAGCCCACGCCGAGCGCCTTGTATGTCTCGTCGAATCCGGCGTATACCCAGTCGTTCATCTTCTTCCAGAGCGCACGCACCTCAGGGTCGTTCTGCTCCCACTTCACGAGCATCTCGTGAGCCTCCTTGATGAGCGGCGACTCTTCCTTCGCCTTCTTCTCAGCCTGCTCCTCGTCCATGCCCTCAGCCACGAACTTAGCCTTCAGCTCAGCCACCTCAGCGCGGTAGTGCTTGTCGAACGCCACGTAGTAGTCGCCGATGAGGTGGTCGCCCTTCTTGCCCGAAGTCTCCGGAGTCTCGCCGTTGCCGAACTTCAGCCAAGCCAGCATCGACTTGCAGATATGGATACCGCGGTCGTTCACGATGTTGGTCTTCACAACGCGGTTGCCGTTGGCCTCCATGATCTGCGCCAGCGACCATCCGAGCAGGTTGTTGCGCACGTGTCCGAGGTGGAGCGGCTTGTTGGTGTTAGGCGACGAGTACTCTATCATCACGAGCGGCGAAGCCTCAGTGACGGGCTTCTCGCCGAACTTCTCGTTCTGGTTCATCTCGTTGAGCAGTCCGAGCCACGCCTTCTTGTCGATGACGAGGTTGAGGAAGCCGCCCACAGCGTTGAAGTCGGCGATAGCCTCGCAGTTCTGTTTGATGTACTCGCCGATCTCGCGCGCCGTCTCGTCGGGTTTCTTGCGCGAAATCTTAAGGAACGGGAACACTACGAGCGTGAGGTTGCCCTCAAACTCCTTCTTGGTCTTCTGAAGCTGCACCATCTTTTCGGGCACTTCCTGACCGTAAAGCTCTTTCACTGCCGCCAGGGCAGCGTTGATAATCTGCTGTTCTATTGTCATTGTTATATTGTATTTTTATTCGCTGTTGATATGTCCTTTTTTAAAATGTCAGCCCACATCGCATACAACCTGTAGCGTATTAAATATATATAATGTGGGAAGTCAGTGCAAAGTTACGAATATTATCTCATAGAATCAGCTATGTTTTAACGATTTTACGCCGAACTTGAAAATATCTATCCGTTTTATTTTGATTTCTCGATTATTAATACGATATTTGCCAATGGATATAAACACAAAGTTATGAATAAACTCCCATTGGAACATACGGACGATGCTGTGATTCGCTCTATCAAACAGGCGATAACCTCCATTATTCCGAAAGATGCCAGAGTTATACTTTTCGGCTCGAGAGCCAGAAACGAAGCTAAGGCAGATTCGGATTGGGACATTCTTGTACTTCTGAATAAGGATAGAGTGGAGGAGGGCGACCACGACGAATACTCATATCCTCTATGGGAATTGGGTTGGAGAATCAATCAGATGATTCATCCAATAATCTACTCAATGAAAGAGTGGGCTATGCGCAAAGGAAGCCCGTTCTATGAGAATGTGGAAAGGGAGGGTGTAGAGCTATGTTAGAAACCGAAATGCGAAGAAACGTGATTGCCTATAGAATAGAGAAATCACACAAAAGTCTCGAAGAGGCGAAGGCAATATCCCAACTGAGATACTGGAATCTTACAGGCAACCGGCTCTATTATAGCGTTTTTCATATGGCATCGGCATTGCTATTGGACAAAGGCTTCGCAGCCAAGACCCATGCAGGGGTCATTCATCTTATAGGCGAAAAGTTCATAGCCGCAGGACTCTTGGACAAGTCCTACGGTAGATTGTTCTCGCGCCTGTACGAATTAAGACAGTCGGGCGACTACGACGATATGTATGATGCAACCGAAGAAGAGGTGATGCCCTACTTCGACAGGGTAGAGCAGTGCATTGATGAAATGGAAGGACTTATAACATTCAAATAGGCTAAACATCATTTGACTACAATTTGCAAACTGCGTATTGCAATACGCCATGCGTACGCCGCAATTTCTGATTATTTAACAAAAATAAGATAATGCGATGCAAATTTTGTACGTATGAAACGTGGGTTTATAGAAGATTTTTAATACCTTTGCGGTGGAATTTAAAGGATAATTCAATTCACATCTAAATAATTATTTTTTAAAAATGGCAAAGTTAGATTTGACACAGTACGGCATTACTGGTTCTACAGTAATCGCTCACAATCCTTCTTACGAGCAGTTGTTCGAAGAGGAGACAAAGGCAGGTCTCGAGGGCTTCGAAGTAGGTCAGCAGACAGAGCTTGGTGCAGTTAACGTTAAGACAGGTATCTACACCGGTCGTTCTCCTAAGGACAAGTACATCGTGATGGACGAGAACTCTAAGGACACTGTATGGTGGACAACAGAGGAGTACAAGAACGATAACCACCCGATGTCTGAGGAAGTTTGGCACAAGGTTAAGGCTATCGCTAAGGAAGAGCTCTGCAACAAGAACCTCTATGTAGTAGACGGTTTCTGCGGTGCTAACAAGGATACACGTATGGCTGTTCGTTTCATCGTTGAGGTTGCTTGGCAGGCTCACTTCGTAACAAACATGTTCATCCGTCCGACAGCAGAGGAGCTCGAGCAGTTCGAGCCTGACTTTGTTGTATACAACGCTTCTAAGGCAAAGGTTGCTGACTACAAGGAGCTCGGTCTCCACTCTGAGACTTGTGTAGCATTCAACACAACAAGCCGCGAGCAGGTTATCATCAACACATGGTACGGCGGTGAGATGAAGAAGGGTATGTTCTCTATGATGAACTACTACCTCCCGTTGAAGGGCATCGCTTCTATGCACTGCTCAGCTAACTGCGACAAGAACGGTCAGAACACAGCTATCTTCTTCGGCCTCTCTGGTACAGGTAAGACTACTCTGTCTACAGACCCGAAGCGTCTGCTCATCGGTGACGACGAGCACGGATGGGACGACAACGGCATCTTCAACTTCGAGGGTGGCTGCTACGCTAAGGTTATCAACCTCGACAAGGAGTCAGAGCCCGATATCTACAACGCTATCCGCCGCAACGCTCTCCTCGAGAACGTAACAGTTGCTGCTGACGGCAAGATCGACTTCGCTGACAAGAGCGTTACAGAGAACACACGTGTTTCTTACCCGATCTTCCACATCAACAACATCAAGGAGGGTTCTTCTGCACCAGCTGCTAAGCAGGTTATCTTCCTCTCAGCTGACGCATTCGGCGTACTGCCTCCGGTTTCTATCCTTACTCCGGAGCAGACTCAGTACTACTTCCTCTCAGGCTTCACAGCTAAGTTGGCAGGTACAGAGCGCGGCATCACAGAGCCGACTCCGACATTCTCAGCTTGCTTCGGTCAGGCATTCCTCGAGCTGCACCCGACAAAGTACGCTCAGGAGCTCGTTAAGAAGATGAATAAGAACAACGCTAAGGCTTACCTCGTAAACACTGGCTGGAACGGCACAGGCAAGCGTATCTCTATCCGCGACACACGTGGTATCATCGACGCTATCTTGAGCGGCGACATCGACAAGGCTCCTACAAAGCAGATCCCGATGTTCGACTTCAAGGTTCCGACAGAGCTTCCTGGTGTAGCTACTGAGATTCTTGATCCGCGCGACACTTACGCTGACGCTGCTCAGTGGGAGGAGAAGGCTAAGGACCTCGCTGCTCGCTTCATCAAGAACTTCGCTAAGTACACAAACAACGAGGCTGGTAAGGCTCTCGTTGCTGCTGGTCCTCAGCTCTAATCCATACGAAAGTATGGGTCTGACAGCGTAAGCTCTTCGCTTCAGCGCAAGAGCTTGCGTCATTCGTAGACTTTACGATAAAGACCAAATAAATAAAGGTCTGCTTCCCTTGCGGGAGGCAGACCTTTTTGCTTTTATAGCCTTTGATGTTTTTCTGAGCCTTTCTGAGCCTTTCTGAGCCTTTCTAAGCCTTTCTATAAGCCTTTTGAGTTTTTCTAAGCCTTTCTAAGCCTTTCTGAGCCTTCTTAAGCCTTTCTGAGCCAAGGAAGAACTGCTAACTAAGCCCTCCCCGATGGGGAGGGTTGGGAGGGGCTTTTACTCCGCGTACTCATTGAAGCACGGCGTGGTTGCAAGCACAGCCTGCACATCGTCTATTGTGCCCTCGAACGGACCGCTGTGTTCCAGTTTGCGTGTACACATGGCAGCCGCGAAGCGCCCAGACTCCTCTACGTCCATGCCCTGCGCACGACACCACAGATAACCAGCCGAGTAGGTGTCGCCACAACCCGTAGCATCCACAATCTCCTTCGGCTCATAAGCCGGTATATCGTGGAACTCGCCGTCGACGAGGATGATAGAACCATAGCTTCCGAGCGTCACGCACACCTCCTTAACGCCCCATTCAGCCAGACGGAGCGCAGCCATGCGCGGGTTGCGCAGTCCGGTAATCACCTCCATCTCGTGCTCGTTCACCTTAATGATGTCGGTGTTAGCGAGTATCTCGCGCTTCTCAGCCCAGTCGATGGCATACACATGCTGATTGCGCACCTCGCGCAGATAGCCCTGAGCGTCGATAGAAATCTTGCCCTTCGTAGACAGATACTTCACAAGCTCCGGCGAGATGTCGTCGTTGAGCAGCGTACCGAGGTGGTAGACGCGTGCATCCACGTTCTTCATCTCCTCGATGGTGAACGGATCGGCACGCTCGAGCACACGCTGAGTGCGGTCGTTCTGGTTTTCGCCGTACTTGTTCTCGAAGTAAACGGTGTGGCTGCTTGGGTAAGTAAGCACGTCGATGCCCACGTTGCGCATGTCCTCTACAGCTTTCATCTCGCCCTCTCCGAGTTTCGTCACAAGCTGGAACGAAACATTGTCGGGCAGATGGTTTATGGCATAAGAGAAGTAAAAAGACGTGCCGCCAGCCATGTATACGGTCTGACGCGGGGTGATGATCTTGTCTTTCGTGATGTGTCCTATGCAACAAATATCCTTCATACTTATATCTTTAAAGTTGTTTTATTTTGCGATGATTATGCTTGGCTCGTCAGTCCATACGCTGTTGGCGCCCTTCTGCAGTTGGACTGTGCGCAGCAGTGTGCCGTTCGGCGTGTAGATGTATGCAGTCTGCGCCTTGTGTGAGTGGAGCGTTGTCCACTGCTTGCCTGCCACCTTCACTGGGAATGTGGTGCAGTAGTCGGCTGCGGCATCCGTAATAGCGTCTGTCGGAGCGTCGGGCAGGTCAGCCACAACGTTGCCGAACTTGGTCCAGAAGCCCGTAGCGCGATAAGCTGCCTCGCTCGAAGCCGGCACGTGCAGCGTTACGTTCTGCGGACGACACTGAGCGAACGGATAGCTGTCGGTGTTGCTGCCTTCGGGCGGCGTCTGTGCGTAGCTGTAGATGTCCGTAAGATACTGGCATCCGCAGAATGCGTTGTCGCCGAGCGCCTCCAGGCTTGCCGGAAGCTTGATCTGCGTGAGCATCGGGCAGTTGCGGAAGCACTCGCTGCCGATATATCGCAGCGTCTCGGGCAGTTTCAGGTCGGCAAGACTGGTGCAACCCATGAACTGCATTGCGCGCAGCGTGTCGATGCGCAGCTCCAGGTTGAGCGCCGTCACGAACATATTGCCCACGAACGGCGACATACCGTCGGTGTTGTCGAATCCGCGTACGGTGTATTCTATGCCTTCGTAAGCGATTGTGGCTGGAATGGTGATTGCTCCGGTGTACATGTTGCCGCTTGGGAATGTCACCTCAGCGAAGTTGCCGTCGCCGGCATATATCGCCTTGTAGTCGATGCCGTCGTATGTGAAGCGCTGCGGCAGAGCGGGCAGGTCGTCGGTGAAGCGCTGGAACATGCTCCACTTGCTGCTCTGCTGGAAAGCACCGGCAAGACCCTGCTGCACGTGAACCGTCACCTTGCCAGGGTTGGCAAGTCCGTCGAAAGCGTCAGCCGCCACGCAGTCGGGCGACGACGGATGAGCGTAGATATCCGCCAGAGCCTGACATCCGCTGAACAACTTGCTGCCGGTAGCCTGCAAGCATACGGGCAACGAGATAGATTGCAGAGCCGAGCAGCCACTGAACGTTTCGCTGCCAATCTGCTTCAGCGAGCGAGGCAGCACACAACTGCTGAGACGGCTGAAGTTCTTGAACGTAGCGCCGAACAGTCCCTGCGGAGTGGTGGCGTTCTCGAGGTCAATCAGCTTCAGCGACTGCAGTGAAGAGAGATACTGCAAGTCCTCGTTGTTGAGTTCGCCCGTTATGGTGAGCGCCTCTACAGCGTCGGCGTCAGCCGTGGCCTTATTGATGGCAGCCTTGAGCTGACCGGGCTTCTCAACGTTGACGTTGCACTCAGCCACAAGCTGCTCTGCCGTGTATCCCTTCGCCTTTATGTAGAGCGTGTCGGCGGTGAGCTGCACGCCGTCGGTGTGCGCTGTGTAAGCCTTTCCGTCGAGACTCAGCATGTCGAGACTTTTCTCGACGTTGCCGTCAAAGCTCACCTTATATATATATGTAGAACCGAGGAGCGGTTTTCCGTTGTATGTCTTGTTCTGCGCATTGCTGCAATCGATGGTGGCGTTCTTCGTGTCGTTCACAATCTCCACCACCGGCACCTTGCGTTCGTATGCCTGCACTACGACCTCTCTGCCCAGCGCGTTGAGCACCGGCAGCCACTTTGTTGCACCGTCCGCACACGCCATGAGCTGCAGATAGTAGCCCTTTGCGGCATTGTTCTTCGCCGTCAGTTCGAAGTCTACGCCCTGCGTGCTGCCTCCGTTCATGTCAATCTGCTTGCTGCCCAACGATTCCACTACCGATCCGTCGGCTTTACAGAGGTTCCACTGCAGCTTGCCTCGCCATGTGCTGAGCGCTGAGAGCGTCGAGAGGTGTACGCTTTGCTTTTCGCCCGCCTTCAATGAAGATATTGAGGTGCAGAATCCTTCATATTTGCCCTCGCAGTCGAGCTGTAGCGGTGCGGCTTTCTCAGCCTTCACGGGTGTGATGCCTATCACAGCCTGCTGCTTGTTGGCGAACTCGAAGTTGCGGTCGGTTGATGTTATGGCTGATATGGCGAAGAAGCCGTTGCCGCTGCCGTTCCATCCGAAGTTGAAGTGGAAGAGGTTGTCGCGGTAGCCGTCGAGCACGAAGCCGTGCGCTCCGCGTCCTTGTATCGATTCGCCGGTGTAGATAACCGGTCGGTTGCTGTCAATCTCCTTGCGCATCATGCCGTCCCACGTAGCGGCGTCGTAGTCGCTCGCTGTGAGCAGACGCGCCGTAGCTCCGTAGCGGAAGTATTGCTGCAGCGCCCCGGGCACGAGCGTCTGTCGTGCTCCACTGCTCTCCGCGTCGTAGTACATCTCGACCGACACGCCCAAGTGGCGCATGAGCACAGCCACGGCATTGGCTTGCGCGTCGTTGTACGACTCGTAGCTTACGGGCATGTTCGCCCAATCGTAGTGCGTCGAGCCGAAGTTGGCTGTCATCACCGAGTCTTTCCAGATATGCGTCTTGCTGCCGCTGCCCACGTCGGGCCACTGGTGGTAGCGCATCACGATAGCCATCGCCGTAGCGGCGCATCCCGTGGGGTAGTGCTGCGGCGTGAGGTTGTTGAACGGTGCCCACTGTCCCCAAGCGGCTGTGCTGAGCAGGCGTTCGCCCTTATAGAGAGCCGAACGGGCGGGCGTTGTAGCGGCGCTGCTGGCAGCATTGCCCAGCGCGTTGTATTGCGCCGTGTATCCTTCGAGCAAGTCGGCGAGTCCGTCGGGTATTGCGTTGCCAGCGAGCGGTCGGTCGGTGTAGCCGAGAATGCGCTGCATGCGCTCGTCGCCTGACACGATGAGCAACTGTTTCTCACGTTCGTCGGTGAAGAGGTAGAAGGCCTCCGCTTGCTTTTCGTCGTGCGCCTTCTTCAGCAGATGACGTCCGCTTTTGTTGTTGATGCGCAGTAGGCTGACTGCAGTTTTGTTGTCGTTAGCCAGAAAGAAGTTTTCAGCCACTTTCTGTGCCTCTGCCAAGGTTCGCTTCTGTGCGTTTGTGGGTGTTGCCACTGCCAGCAGAACGAACAATGCTGTGAATAGTTGTGCTCGCATAAGAGTCAATAGTATTTTGAATGTTATAGTATCTTAGGCTTCTATTGTGCTGAAACCCATATAGAGTATGTTTAAAAGCAACATGCAAAGTTAGATAAAACTTTTGAAAATGAGCCGTTTTTTGTGGCGTTTGTTGCGAAGGCAGTGTTAAAACTGGCTGTATGTGCGCCATGCCGCCATTGTCTGGCGACATAAGGTCATAAAAACCAACTTGCCGCACAACGCCTCGTTGAGGGTCGTGCGGCAAGCAAATCATTAGTATGTTATGAATTTTTTTGGTGAGCCGGAGACTTCACAGCCTCAACTCGTTTGGTGTTTTAACTAAACATGATTTTATTGAGAAAGCATAGAAATTGTCTTTTTTGTCTTACTTGAGCATGGAGATGTCGTGCTGTTCCAACTGCTGCGGCACGGCGTCTGTCTTCTTCACCGAGTCGAGGTGAGCCGAGTCGTTGAGCGCCACCGACACTCCGGGCACGGGCTGCGTAGAGTAGACTTCCGGCATCGCCGTGTTGCTCGCATCGTTGCTCTGGAACGAGAACTGTGCAGCCTGTGTCAGTGTGAGCACTATTGCTACCATTGCTGCCGCCTTGAAGAGTGGTGCGAAGCGTTGGCTGATGCGTATCGGCTGTGCCTTCACCTTCAGCTCCTGCGGCTCGTCGATCATGGACATGATACGCTCGTCGAAGTCGTCGCCGAGGCGGTCGGTCTTCGTTTCGGTCTGCTCGTAATTGAAGAGCGGACGATACTTTGCGAGTTCCTCTGGCACGCAAATCTGGCTGAAGAACGAGCGCAGTATCTGCTCTTCCTCAAGCGATGTCTCGCCCTTCCAGTAGCGGTCTAAGAGTTGGTTTATGTATTTATAGTCCATATTTACGATGTTGTTATGTTGAGATGTTGAGGTGTTGTTATGTTGAGATGTTGAGGTGTTTGGGTATTGAGCCTCTCGTTATATCTCTCGGGGTGTTCTTGGGTGTTTCTATATGTACGACGATTGAACGGAGAAAAGGTTACAGAGAAGTTGCGCTTTTAACGCCCTTTAACAAAATTCGTGAAAGTTGGTGTCTTTTAGGGGGTATCTTTTAGGGGGTGCACTTGTCTCAAGTGCACCAACAAAGCAAAAGGAGCACTAACAAAGCAAAAGGAGCACTAACAAAGCAAAAGGAGCACTAACAAAGCAAAAGGAGCACCAACAAAGCAAAAGGAGCACCAACAGAATGGTAGGTGCACTTCTTGCTCTGGCAAGCGGCAAAGCCGAGCGCAGCCCGTCTTTGACCACATTATTAGTTTTACCGGACAGCAATAGTTTCTTATATTTTCGCAGTAAAACCTCACTAAAAGTCATCGTCACCCGAACGGAATCCGATCGGACGGCGAACGGAATCCGATTGGACGGCGAACGGAATCCGATTGGACGGCGGACGCAATCTGATTGGACGGCGGACGCAAACGGTGAGAAAAGCTTAGGCTGTGTATCACTCGAAATGTCAGTTGAACCAAAAATAAACCCCGAAGTCCATTTTTACTGGGCTTCGGGGAAGATATTTATGCTCTTTGCAGTTTTACCGGACAGCAATAATTGAGAATCAAAGTCCGTAGTTGTCGTAGCGTTCGAATTGCTGCTTGATGGTCTGTCTGGCGCGGAAGATGTTCACCTTCACCTGCTCCTCTGTGATGCCGAGCACGGTGCCAATCTCCTTGTATGTCTTGCCCTCGATGTCGCGCAGCTGCATGCAGGCACGCTGCTTCTCGGGCAGAGCGTCAATGAGCTGTCGCACTATCTGCACCTTCTCGCGCTGCACGGTGCGCTCATAGGGGTTAGCCGTCGCCGTAGGGTTGCTGTCTACGGGCGTGTCGTCGAGCGATGCGTTCTGGTTCTCGTGCAGTCGCAGTCGGTCGAGCGCCATGTTGCGGCAGACGGTGAGTGCGAACGCCTCGATGTTCTCGATGGTGTCCCACGAGTCGCGACGGTTCCAGACACGTATGAGCGTGTCCTGCACGATGTCCTCAGCCTCCTCGCGGCTCAGCGTGATGCGTAGCGCGAGGCGGTAAAGAATATCCTTCATTGGCAATATGTCGCTTGCGAAACTAATCTTTTTCATTCGAGAACTTTTTATTTGTTTTTTTAGGGGGTGCACTTGTCTCAAGTGCACCATCCAAGTATAAGTGCACCATCCAAGTACAAGTGCACCATCCAAGTTAATAGCACTATTTTTTTGTTGGTGCAGCTGAGACAGCTGCACCCCCTGAGAGATCCAAGTTAATAGCACTATTTTTTTGTTGGTGCAGCTGGGACAGCTGCACCCCCTGAAGTAGCCAAGTTAATAGCGCCATTTTTTTTGTTGGTGCAGCTGGGACAGCTGCACCCCCTGAAGTAGCCAAGTTAATAGCACTATTTTTTTGTTGGTGCAGCTGAGACAGCTGCACCCCCTGAAGTTAGCTGTAGCTCCTTCTATAGCGTTACGATGAACGTGGCGTGGTATCCCGCTTGTGGGCGTTCGGCGAGAGCGAGGTTGCCGCCCTGCGCCATCATCATCTGGCGAGAGAGCGAGAGACCGATGCCCGAGCCTGTGCGCTTCGTAGTGAAGAAAGGTACGAACACCTCGCGCGCCACCTCAGCTGCTATCGGCGTGCCGTCGTTGCTGATGAGCAGTTGCGTGCACTGGTCGGTGCGTCGTGCGCAGATATCTATGTTGTGAGCGCCAGCCTCCGCCGCATTCTTCACGATGTTGGTCAGCACCTGGTGCATCATGCTTGCGTCGGCGCGCAGCGTCTGCATGCCGTTGATGTCCACGTGCCAGGCGAGGGAGGGATAGAACGCTTGCAGATTGGAGACGAGTCGCTGCAGGTCAATCTCCTCGAAGCTCACCGTCTGCAGCTGCGTCATCTTGCGGTAGCTCTCCACGAATGCCGACAGGCTGCGACTCGTGTCGTATATCGCCTGGATGCCCTCTTCGAGCGGCGTTCCCTTCACCATCTTGCTGCCTATATACGCCTGCGTGATGCTCTGTATCGGCGTCACGGCGTTCATTATCTCGTGCGTCAACACGCGTGTCAGCCGTTGCCACGACTCCACCTCGCTGCGTGCCATCAGCTTGTTAATCTCTCCGCCCATCTCGTTGAGCATCTTCTGCAGGTCGCGCTCGCCGGGCATGATGCTGTCCGTTGGCAGTCGGAACATGAAGTCGCGGTTGCGCAGCGCCTCGCGCATAAGGCGCACTCGGGTGGAGAGGCGCCGCTGGTGGAGCCACTCAAAGACGAAAAGCACTACGAGGAGTGCGGCGAGAAGAATTGTTATATATGGTGCCATGTTGTGGTATGGTGTTGAGATGGTGAGATGGTGTGGTGGTGAGATGGTGAGGTGGTGAGGTGGTGAGATATGATGTTGAGATGTTGTTTTGTTGAGATGTTGAGATTTCTCACTATTGTCACCACATCACCACCTCACCATTACAACATCATATCTCACCACAACACCATCTCAACCTTTTAACTTCCTATACAGCGTCTGCCTTGTTATTCCTAACAGCTCCGCTGCCTTGCTCATGTTGCCGTGGCACTGGTCCACCACGCGATGCACATGCTGCTGTTCGAGTTCGTCGAGCGTCACCACCTCGCGACTCTTCTCCACCGCGTCGCGCAGCGTGCGCACCAGTTCGTCGTTGTCCCACGGCTTGGTCACAAAGTCGGCAGCCCCGTTCTTCAGTCCCTTCACCGCCAGTTGCACGTCAGCGTACGCCGTCATCAGCACCACCGGTGTGTCTGGATGCAGTTTCTTCAGCGTGCGCAGCCAGAACAGTCCGTCCTGCCCCGAGTTCACGCCCAGTGAGAAGTTCATGTCGAGCAGCACCACGTCCACCTGCTCGCCGTTAGAGAGAGTTGAGACAAGCGTGTCGGGCGAAGTTAGTGTGACAATGCGCTCAAACTCCGCAGTAAGACATATTTTCAGAGCCGTGAGAATGGTTGGATTATCATCCACAACGACTATGGTGTTGTAGGGTCGAATCATATATTAATAGGTTTCGTGATACCTACAGCATTGGCAAGTGTATCGCGTATAAATCCGTTAATTGTTGTTCCTGCTTGCATAGCCATCATAGCTATACGACTATGGATTTCAGGAGTAATTCTTATGTTCAAGTTTCCGCTATAGGGTACGCGAGGTTCTTTATTTTTAGCTTCACACAATCGCAAGTAGTCGTCAATAGCCTCCTCGAAGTCCTTGCGCAATTCGTTTACGTCCTGTCCCTCGTAGGTTATTGCATCCTTGCTCATGCCAAGGACCTTGCCATAAAGACAATTATCCTCTTCGCTATAGTCTACACTGCCCGTGTAACCTTTGTATTTAAGTAATCCCATAGTTCTTTATTTATTAAGATAACCATTAGCTTTTAAATATACCATGACCTGACGCATCACATACCCTTTGATGATGTTAGAAGGATGAGGCTTGTGCATGATATAACTATTATTGTCATTATCGTTCACGAAGATAACTCTTGAACCAGATGTTGCCCCCTTGTTTTCTTGATGAAATCCAAATTGGGCGAATAAGGCAACTATCTCATCGAAGGTGAAATCTTTAGGTAACCCATAAAACCTTTTTAGGAGTTTGTCCTTTTTATTCATGTGATTTATTATTTATTTGCAAATGTAACTAAAAATAGTTGCATTGCAAATGTTTTTGTCGTATTTTTATTTGAGTTTAGTAATATTTACATCTCTTTCGATTGTGAACTTTCCTCATTGTATGATTATCATACACTTTTTCATAAATCTACTTTCTGCTTTCTTCTTTCTTCAAAAATGTTATAGCACCACACATTTTTTGTAATTAAATTTGCAGCAGAAACAAAACAGAACGATATGAACCGATTACTCGTCACCCTATCCCTCGTGCTTGCCACGATGACCGCTGAGGCAGCAGAGCCGTGGAGCGTGGAGCGTTGCATGGAGTACGCCGCCGAGCACAGTCACACGGTGCGCCTGCAGCAGTACGACCTCGACGCAAGTCGCACCGAACGCACACGCGCCATCGGCGCCTTCCTGCCCGACGTGTATGGATCGGTAGGCGCACAGATGAACTTCGGACGCGCCATCGACCCCGAGACCAACACCTACACCGATGTTAATACCTTCTATAACGGCTACGGCTTGCAGGCGTCGCTCGTCGTCTTCGACGGCTTGCAGCGCTACAACGAACTGCGCATGGCTCGCGCCAACGTGGCGATGGGGCGCTCGGCGTTGCAGGCGGAGAAAGACGCCGTGCGACTGAGGGTGTACAAGGCGTGCATGGATTTGCTCTACTGCGAGGGCGCCGTGGAGCACACTCAGCGCAAACGCGACGAGAGTCGTGCGCTGCTCCATCAAGTAGAAGTGATGGCTGAGGTGGGGCAGAAGAGCGAAGCCGACGTGGCGCAGATGCGAGCCACACTGGCTGCCGACGACTACGAGTTGACGCACATGCAGAGCCAGACCACAAAGGCGCTGCTTGCACTGAAGCAGCAGATGAACTTCCCCATCGCCGACACGCTTGTCGTGGAAAAGCCTTCGGTAGATGCTCCGCTACAGTCTTCAGACAATGCGTATAATATATATAATGTGGCGCTCGCAACCAATCCGCGCATAGCGCAGGCTGAGAGCAGTGTGGCTGCAGCCCGCTACGCCCTGCGCGCAGCCCGCGGCGCCTTTCTGCCAACGCTCTCTCTCTCCGGCGGCGTCTCCACCTCGTTCTTCCGCAATATGGATGTGGGTGGACACGCTCCGTTCAGCAAGCAGTTCAAGAACAACGCCGGCGAATACGTGGCTCTCTCGCTGAGCATTCCTATCTTCAACCGTCTCGGCTCCGTTTCCTCCGTTCGCTCGCGCCGCATAGCTCTCGACCGGGCACGCGAATCGCTCTGCTACGAGCGCTCCGAACTGCAGCGCATCATTGCCGAAGCTGTCGCTGACGTGGAGAACAGTGCCAAGGAAGTGCAGAAGATGAAGGATCAGGTTGAGGCTGACAGCTTAGCCGCCTATCTCACTACGCGCAAGTTCGAGGAGGGCATGGCGTCGTCTATCGACGTGCGCACGGCGGCGGTCACGCTCCTGCAAAGCCGTGTAAAACTGCTGCAGAGCCAGCTCACAATGATGTACAACCGCCAGGTGCTGGCGTACTATGAAAAGTAAAAAAGCCCCTCCCAACCCTCCCCATCGGGGAGGGCTTATAAACAATGCTTCGAAAGGCTTAAAGAGGCTAAATGAGGCTTAGTTCGGCTTAAACGCCGCCTTAAAACAAAAAAAAACAAACCATTATGGACCGACAAATAGAAAAGAAATCATTCCTCCGCCGCTACGCATGGTATATCGCTGCGGCTGCCGCACTCGCTGCGCTCCTCGTGTGGATAGTGCTCGGCACAACTGCCAATACGATGACTGTAGACGCCACAGACATCACCATCAGCGACGTCACTCGCGGCAAGTTCGACGACTATGTGCGTCTCAACGGACAGGTGCTGCCTATTCAGGTGGTGCAGATCTCGCCCGAGGAGGGCGGCATAGTGCGCGAGAAGGTTGTGGAGGAGGGTACACGCGTCAGAAAGGGCGACGTGATACTCCGACTCAGCAACAGCAATCTTGACCTGCAGATTCTGAATGCTGAGGCCGAACTCGCCGAGAAGCAGAACCTGCTGCGCAACACGCAGGTGGCGATGCAGCAGGACCGACTCAACAATCGCACCGAGCAGGCTACGCTCGACACCGACTGCGACCGCAAGCGCCGTGCCTACGAACAGAACGCACGCCTCTACAAGGAGCGCCTCATCAGCAAGGAGGTGTATCTGCAGAGTCGTGAGGACTATAAGCTCGCACGCCGCAAGCAGAGTCTTATCTCGCAGCGCCTGAAGCAGGACAGTCTCTACCGCCACGTGCAGATGGCGCAGATGGAGGACAACCTCGACAACATGCGCAAGAATGTGCTCTTAGTGCGCGACCGCAAGAACAAGCTCGAGGTGCGCTCGGCTATCGACGGCGAACTCGGACTGCTCGATGTTGAGTTGGGACAGAACATCGCTGCCGGACAGAACATCGGACAGATAAACGACCTCTCCGACTTCAAGGTGCAGGCGCAGATTGACGAGCACTACATCGACCGCGTGCGTCCCGGTCTCTCGGCTTCGTTCAGTCGCGACGGCAAGACCTACCGGCTGCGTGTGCGCAAGGTATATCCCGAAGTGCGCAACGGAACGTTCCGCACCGACTTTGTCTTTGTCGGCGAACGCCCGGCGCAGATGCGCAGCGGACAGACCTTCTACGTGGAATTAGCTCTCGGCAAGTCGCAGCAGGCTACGCTCATCCCGCGCGGCACGTTCTTCCAGACCACAGGCGGCAACTGGATATTCGTGCTCGACAAGTCGGGACGCAAGGCCTACCGCCGCAACATCAGCATAGCCCGTCAGAACCCGCAATACTACGAGGTGACTGACGGACTGGAGCCTGGCGAGCGCGTCATCACCAGCGGATACGAAGCGTTTAAGGATAACGAGGTATTAGTAATTAAATAGCAAAAATTATGATAAAGACTCAGAATCTTACCAAGGTCTTCCGCACGGAAGAAGTGGAGACAGTAGCCCTCAACGGCGTTAGTATAAATGTAGAAGACGGCGAGTTCGTCGCCATAATGGGACCGAGCGGCTGCGGCAAGTCGACTCTGCTGAACATCCTCGGACTCCTCGACAATCCCGACTCGGGCGATTATCTGCTCGACGGCGAACCCGTGGCTAACCTTAAGGAGAAGGACCGCACACGCTACCGTCGCGGACGCATCGGCTTCGTGTTCCAGAGCTTCAATCTCATCGACGAACTTACCGTTGAGGAGAATGTCGACCTGCAGCTGCGCTACATGGGCGTACCGTCGAAGGAGCGTCGCGAGCGTGTTACGGAGATTCTGCGCAAGGTGGGCTTGAGCCACCGCGCAAAGCACTATCCGCAGCAGCTCTCGGGCGGTCAGCAGCAGCGTGTGGCGATAGCTCGCGCCGTGGTGGGCAAGCCGAAGCTGATTCTCGCCGACGAGCCTACGGGTAATCTCGACTCGAAGAGCGGTCTGGCTGTCATGGAACTGCTCTCGCAGCTCAATGCCGAGGGCACAACAATCGTAATGGTGACCCACTCACAGCACGACGCGCAGATGGCAAGCCGCATCATCAACCTCTTCGACGGTCAGGTTGTGGAGGGCAGTTCTTTTAGTTTATAATTGAGAGTTGAGAGTTGTTTCAGTTGAGAATTGAAAGTTGAGAGTTGAAAGTTATGATATGCACTATAGATGATATGTACTAATGATATTGTGTTTCGTACCATTCTAAATGATAATCATCGCTCGGCTTTGCCGCTTGCATAAGCAAGAACTCTCAAGGTAATCATAACTCTAAACTCTCAACTTTCAATTCTCAACTGAGACAACTCTCAATTCTCAACAAAATAAAATATCATAAATATGAAGACATTCCTATACATGTTTCGCCGCTACCGCATAGCCACGCTGCTCAACCTCTTCGGCTTGAGTGTGGCAGTAGCGACGTTCTACCTGTTCATGACACAGGTGATATACAACCGCACGTACAACCACAACATCAACGACTACGAGCACACGTACCGCCTCGAAATCTACGGCAATCTGTTCGGCGACAACTGGGGTTGCACTATCTGCCGCCCGTTCGCCTCAATGCTGAAGGATGTACCGCAGGTTAAGAGTGTTGTCTATTACTGTCCGTATGTCAATAAGACCGATGTTAAGGTGAACAACCGCACCATAACCGTGCCTGTAGTGAACATGAGCAAGCCTGGCATTGAGTTCTTCACCGGCAAACTCATCTCCGGCTCAAGCAAGGCTTGGGGTACTGGAACTACTGCCATCGTTAACCGCAGCACAGCCGAGAAGATGTTCGGTACGGCGAACGCTGCTGGCAAGACGTTCGAAATCAACACCGACGATGGTGGAATGGAACCCATCACCGTGGTGGGCGTGAGCGAGGATATGCCCGACAACTGCACCATACCCAACGGCATGTATCTCTGCGATAACGAAAGCGGAATGACCGACTGGAGCGAGTGGAGCTACTATATATATGTGCGACTTGACAATGGTGCAAGTCCTGAAAAGGTAGTGCGTGGCTTGAAACAGGGCTTCATGAAAGCCAATGGCATCAGTCCTAAAGACGAGAAAGAGTTTGACAAGCAGATGAAGTTCAGAATAACCTCCATCGACGACGTCTATTTCTCTGGCATCGGACAGCAGGACAAGGGCAACCGCAGCCTTGTCGACGTGCTCACCGTGGCTTCTGTCTTCGTGCTGTTCATCGCCCTGCTCAATCTGCTCAACTTCCAGCTCTCCGAGGTGCCGATGCGTATGCGCGGCGTCAACACACGCCGTGTGATGGGAGCTTCGCAGGGCGGTCTGCGCCTTAAGATGATAATGGAGAGCGTGCTGTTCGCCTTCGTGGCTTTGCTTGTCGGTATTCTGCTTGTAGTGGCGTTCCAGCGCAGCGAGGCGTGCATGAAGCTCGTTTCTGGCGACATCGACTTCTCGGCACACTGGCTGCTTGCCGCTGTCATGGCTGTGTCGGCTCTCGTCGTGGGAGCGTTGGCAGCTCTGGTGCCGGCGTTCTACAGCACGTCGTTCGCTCCGGCTATGGTGCTGAAAGGCTCGTTCGGACTCTCGCCGCGCGGCAGAAAGCTGCGTCTGGCGATAATGGCGGTGCAGTTTTGCGTGGCTTTCGTGCTCGCTATATATATAGGTGTAATGTCGAGCCAGTCGAACTACATCTTCAACTGCGACTACGGATTCAACAAGAACGAGGTGTTCTACACCAAACTCTCGGAAGAGGCGAAGGCGAAGCGCGAGACGATACGCACCGAACTGAAGAAATTGCCGTTCGTGGAGAGTGTGGGCTTCGCGCAGAGCGCCATCGGCGCAAGCGACCAGTATATGGGCTGGGGACGTGGCAACGATGAGCATCAGATGTCGCTGCAGGTGCTGCCCTGCGACTATGAGTATACGCACACAATGGGTCTGAATATCCTGGAGGGTCGCAACTTCAACGAGGCTGACATGAAGACGGGTGCCTACGTGCTCAACAAGGCTGCCATGCAGCAGTACAAATGGCTTGCCGTGGGCGACTCTATCGGTCGTCAGAACGAATGGGGACCTATGGCAAACTATCTCATCGTGGGTGTCTGCAACAACTTCAAGCTGAAGTCGATGCGCAACGACAACAGTCGTGTGGCTATAGCGTTCATCATCTTCGGACCGGACATGGAGCAGTGGGGCGACCGCTGCAATCGGGTGTTCGTACGCGTCGCAAAGGGTCAGGACAAGGTGGAAGCAAAGCGCCGCATAGCCGACGTGCTCAACCGTCTCGACGCGTCGCAGAAGTACGAGATGAACTTCCTCGACAACGACCTGCAGCAGACCTACGTCGAGGAGTTCCGCTTCATATCGCAGGTGAAGTTCTTCGCCATCATCTGCATCATCATCACCGTTATAGGTGTGTTCTCGCTGACGATGTTCGAGACCGAGTATCGCCGCAAGGAGATAGGCATACGCAAGGTGATGGGTTCGTCGGTTGGTTCTATCGTGCGTCTCTTCGCCATGCGCTACACCGTGCCGCTTGTGGTGTCGTTCGCCGTTGCAGCTCCCGTGGGCTGGTGGCTAAGCATGCAGTGGCTGCAGAGCTTCGCCGAGCACACGCCGCTCCACTGGTGGCTCTTCCCGCTCAGCTTTGTCGGTGTCTCTGCCGTTGTCATTGCAACGGTCGTGGCGCAGTCGTGGCGCGTAGCGACGCAGAATCCGGTAGAAAGCATCAAGACAGAGTGATGTTGAGGTGGTGAAATGTTGAGATATGCTGTTTTGAATTGTTTGGCGAAAATATCCACCATATCTTCCAGCATCGCCGTAACTCTCACGGTATAAGAACAATAAAGGCTGGTAGAAAGACTGGGAAATGCAAAATCTTCCAGCCTATCTATCAGCCTCATGGGTACGTATTAATCCTTCAGGCAGGCAAGTGGTATTATTTTGACACCATCAGGACGTGTGTAGGCCATTTCTCCTTCGGTTATAACCATAAGCAAATCAGGCTCACGTAGCTTTATTTGTTTTTCAGTCATGTTATGTTCTTGCACAAGTCTTTTGATTTCTTTAAGGTGTTCAGCACCTTCTTCAATCTCTCGACTACCCAATTTGAATTCGATTAGAGCGTATCGACCGTCATCAAGATGAAGAACGGCATCTGCTTCCAAATCATATCTGTCATGATAATATGAAATGCAACCGCCAAGGGATAATGAATAAGCCTTCAGGTCGCGGATTGCCATACATTCGAACAAGAAACCAAATGTTTTCAAATCTGTATAAAGGGCTTCTGGTGACAGACCTAAGGCTGCAACAGCAATAGAAGGGTCAGTAAACTCACGCTTCAAACCACGGCGTATGGCGGATGCCGAACGTATGGCAGGACTCCACGCTTCAATGTCTTGAACGACAAACAAACGTTCAAGTGCATCAATATATGTGTCGAAAGAAGTTGTGCTGATACCATCTAAGTGCTCGTTGACATCGCGATATATCACGCTCTTTTTTGCTAATGTCGATATGTTGCGTGCATAACTTTGAAGTATTGTGCTTGCGACCTTTTCATTCCTATTGACTCCATCTATTGTCGATACATCAGTGCTGCATACTGTTTTGATATAGTTCTTGGCTATTTGCAGTTTGGCTTTGTCGAACTTGGCATATAATGACGCAGGCCAACCACCACGGCAGGCAGCAAATATAAGTTCTTCAATAGACATTTCTGACGTTATGCCATCGATGTCCAAATCCTTGTCGTCGAACAATTCTTTTAGCGAAATCTTGCCGTTGGATTCCAAAGATTCATACAGACTCATGGTAAGCATTTGCATCTTTGCAATTCGTCCACTGCCTGAATGTTTGATAAATTCGCTTTTCTTATTTGGGTCAATCGAATTAGAACCCGTCATAATGAATTGTCCAAACTCATTTCGTTTATCAACCATAGCTCTTATAGAATCCCATAGAACGGGAGCCTCCTGCCATTCGTCTATAAGACGTGGCGTATCGCCAGCCAGAAGAAGCGAAGGTTTCACCCTAATGGTAGCTTGGTATTTGTCACGCATGTCAGGATCCTGCATACTGATGGTGCTGTTTGCCTGTTGCTCTGCAGTTGTTGTCTTGCCACACCATTTTGGACCTTCTATTAGCACGGCTCCTGAAGAAGCCAGTAGCAAGCTCAAATACTCATCGGCAGTTCTTTTAAGATATTCCATATTGTTTGTTGTATGATTTGTTGCAAAGATACTGATTTCTTGTTTATTAAGCAAGCTGTTTGGTGTTTTTGTGGTGTTTTGTTTGGTGTTTTTGCGTTGTTTTGTTTGGTGTTTTTGTGGTGTTTTGTTTGGTGTTTTTGTGATATACCAAAAATCTGCCATATCTTCCAGCATCGCCGTAACTCTCACGGTATAAGAACAATAAAGGCTGGTAGATAGACTGGGAAATGCAAAATCTTCCAGCCTATCTACCAGCCTTTCTGTCAGTCGTTACTTGCTGTGATATGTTCTTCCACAGAACTTCTCCCCCTTAAAGCACCATAACTTCTGTGTAAATCTGTGTGATCTGTGGGAGGCTCTTCTCTGCAAGAAGATTCTGTGCGTTCCGTGCCTTCTGTGGGAGAACCACTTCTTGCTTGGTTGGTGCAGCAGAGACTGCTGCACCCCCTGAGATTGCATCTGTGGAAGGCTATTCCAAGAATGAGGGTGCGTGGGTATGGCAAGAACTGAAAGTCAGCGGCGCGTAGCGGAAAGCTAATGCCATACCCTCCTATTGCACGACTCTCCGCGCTTTACGCCTCGCGGTGCTCCGCGATAGCCTTCTTGATGAGCATCTCGAGCTCCTCGCAGAGTTCGGGGTTGTCCTTCAGCAGAGTCTTTGTAGCGTCGCGACCCTGCGCCAGCTTCGAGCCGTTGTAGCTGTACCACGAGCCCGACTTCTGGATGATGCCGTACTCTACGCCGAGGTCTACAATCTCGCCAACCTTTGAGATGCCCTCGCCGAACATAATCTCGAACTCGGTCTTGCGGAACGGAGGCGCCACCTTGTTCTTGATTACCTTCACGCGCACCTGGTTGCCGATGATCTGGTCGCCGTCCTTGATGCCCGTCACCTTGCGGATGTCGAGGCGCACCGAAGCGTAGAACTTCAGGGCGTTACCGCCGGTTGTTGTCTCGGGGTTGCCGAACATCACACCGATCTTCTCGCGCAACTGGTTGATGAAGATACACGTAGTATTGGTCTTCGAGATTGTAGAGGTGAGCTTGCGCAGCGCCTGCGACATAAGACGAGCCTGCAGACCCACCTTGTTGTCGCCCATGTCGCCCTCAATCTCCGCCTTCGGAGTGAGCGCAGCCACAGAGTCGATGACGATGATGTCGATAGCCGATGAGCGGATGAGCTGGTCGGCAATCTCGAGAGCCTGCTCGCCGTTGTCGGGCTGCGAGATCCAGAGGTTGTCTACGTCTACGCCGAGCTTTGCAGCGTAGAAGCGGTCGAAGGCGTGCTCGGCGTCGATGAACGCTGCGATGCCGCCTGCCTTTTGTGCCTCGGCGATGGCGTGGATGGCAAGCGTTGTCTTACCTGACGACTCCGGGCCGTATATCTCGATGATTCTGCCCTTCGGGTAGCCGCCGACACCGAGTGCGGCGTCGAGACCGATGCTACCGGTAGGGATTACCTCGACGTTCTCCACCTGCTCGTCGCCGAGTTTCATGATGGAGCCCTTGCCGAAGTCCTTTTCTATCTTTGACATCGCAGCCTGGAGGGCTTTGAGCTTGCCCGCCTGGTCGATGTTCATTTCTTCTTTAGCCATTTTTTTTGAGTTTTGAATTTTGAATTATAATTCAATGTCTACATTGAACAGCTCGTGCCAAGGCAGACCCTGCTTGTTGAGCTGCTCCATGAACGGATCCGGATCGAACTCCTCTACGTTCCAAACGCCCGGCTTGCGCCACAGACCCTTGAAGAACATCATAGCGCCGATCATAGCCGGAACGCCCGTTGTGTAGCTTACGCCCTGCATGCCGGTCTCCTTGTAGGCAGCCTCGTGCGAGCAGTTGTTGTAGACGTAGTAGGTCTGCTCCTTGCCGTCCTTAAGACCGCGGATGCGGCAGCCGATAGAAGTCTGTCCGTCGTAGTTCTCGCCGAGGTCCTGCGGGTTAGGCAGCACGGCCTTGAGGAACTGCAGCGGCACGATCTTCACCTTCACCTTCTCCGAAGGATTGTCGGCGAGCGGAGCCTCGTATGTTATCTCGTCGATGCGCGACATGCCGAGGTTCTGGATGCAGTCGAGGTATGTGAGATACTGCTGGCCGAAAGTCATCCAGAAGCGAGCGCGCTTGATGGTCGGGTAGTTCTTCACGAGCGACTCTATCTCCTCGTGGTGGAGCAGGTAGCTCTCCTTCGGACCCACCTCCGGGTATGTGAGCGGCTTGTGAATCTCGAGCGGAGCTGTCTCCACCCATTTGCCGTCCTCCCAGTAGAGACCCTTCTGAGTGATCTCGCGGATGTTGATTTCCGGGTTGAAGTTGGTAGCGAACGCCTTGTGGTGGTTGCCGGCGTTGCAGTCTACGATGTCGAGATACTGAATCTCGTCGAAGTGGTGCTTAGCGGCGTAAGCGGTGAAGATGCTTGTAACGCCCGGGTCGAAGCCGCAGCCGAGAATAGCTGTCAGACCAGCCTCTTCGAAGCGCTTCTTGTAAGCCCACTGCCAAGAATACTCGAAGTGAGCCTCGTCCTTCGGCTCATAGTTGGCGGTGTCGAGGTACGAGCATCCGCAAGCCAGACAAGCCTCCATGATGGTGAGGTCCTGATAGGGCAGGGCGAGGTTGATGACCAGTTCCGGCTTGTAGTCGTTGAAGAGAGCCTTGAGCTGCTCAACATCGTCAGCGTCCACCTGAGCGGTCTTGATGTTGGGGTTGCCGATTGCCTCGACAATGCGGTCACAATTCGACTTCGTGCGGCTTGCAATCATGAAGTCGGTGAAAACGTCAGCGTTCTGCGCAATCTTGAACGCTGCAACTGTAGCGACGCCACCGGCGCCGATCATAAGTACTTTTCCCATTGTTTCTATTTTTTTAGTTTGTTGTTTTTTCGGTTTTACTATGGGCTAGGTTTTTCTGGGTTTTCTGGGTTGACTAGGTGTTCTAGAATACCTAGTTAACCTAGAAAACATAGCACTCCAGCCCACCGCTTTACAGTTCGTTGCCCTTTATTCCGAGGGCGTTCATGAGCGAGTAGCCTAAGATTTCCTGCTTGAAGTTGCCGCCTTCGAGGGGCTGCATGGCGAAGAGCGTAACGCGCTTCTCCTCGTCGTCTACGTCGCGCAGGGCGTGGCGCAGAGCGTCCCAGAGTGCGGGGTGCTCAGCGTTGGGGATAGCCATCACGCGGTGCACGTCCTTGTGGTTGACCACGGTCTTGAGGATGTCGAGGAAGAAGTCGTCGTGCTTCACCACCTCCTCTACGGGATAGGAGCTGAGCACGAACTCGCCCAGACGGTCCTTGAACGCCTTTGCGTTGAGGTCTGCCTCGTAGTTGCCGGGCGCGAAGTTCTCGAGCGCAGCCTTCTCCTTAGAGTGGATGAAGATGACCTGCGTCTCGCCCTCGCTGTCGCGGCTCTCGCGCATTCCGCCGTCGAGCGCCACGCAGTCTATCCAGCGTGCGAGGTCGGCTTTCGGGATGCGTCTGCCGAGCATGCGTTCGAAGTTGACAGAGAGGTTGAAGGCTACGGAGTCGACATAGTCGCCGTCTACGAGGATTATGTTGCGGCTCCAGTTGGTATTGTTGAATTGCTGTATATCCATTTCTTTTTTATTCGTAGCGGAGGTCTCCGGCCTCCGCAGCAAGCAATAATATTTGTCCTATTTGGTGCTGCGGAGGCCGGAGACCTCCGCTACGGAGTGTTACTTCACGATTTCCTTCGTAACCCTGCGCTCGCCGTCGGCGTATGTCACGCTCTTCAGCACGATGACGCCCTTAGCGGGTGTTGCTATCTGCGCGCCCTCCACAGAGTAGTAGACGGTAGAGACGGGCTGCTTGGCTGCGGTGTTGCTGCTGATGCCCGTCGGGTCGAAGTCGTAGAGCGCGCGGTCGGAAGCGGTCGCTGTGCCGTCGACGGTGTAGACGCTCTCCACGTGCAGCTTCTTCGCCTGCAGGTTGTGGAAGTAGACCACCTTCTGCGTGCCGTTGTTCACGAAGTCGAAGTTGTCGGTGAAGCCGAACGGAATCTCGTCCATGTCCTTTGTGAGGTGGGTGTAGAGGTCGGTGGTGAACGTATAGCGCTTGCCGTCGGCGTAGATGCGGTAGCTCAGCTTGTCGGCGTTGATATACTCGCCGTCGACGTCCTCGGTCGGCATGTTGAACACGAGCGCCGAGTTCAGATCGTCCCACTGCAGGTCGGTCGGCATGGCAGGCTTGGCAGCGTGGTCGCCGGCGTAGTAGGTCATCGTCACGCCCGTGGCTGTCGTTACGAAGTCCTTAAGGTCGTATGTCGTCTCGCAGAGGAACGCCTTTTCGGGCGTCATCGTGAGCAGCTTGCGGTCGTCGGAGAAGTTGAAGTTGATTGTGCGGAGGAACTCGTAGTTCATGTCCTCGTCGACGCTCACCGGCGCAATGCGGTAGAAGAAGAGGTCGGCGTCCTTCACAATCTGGAACGACGGGATGGAAGCCGTTGTGCCGCTGTACGTGCCCTCGTACACCTCCTCGGGCGACTTCGAAGCGAGTCCGCTGATGAAGAACTTGCCGTCGCTGAACGCTATCTTCACCTGGCGCGACGCCTTCATGCCGTTCGCATCCGTGCCGCTGAGCACGTATGTCTGCGGCTTCACGCCCTTCGGGAACTCGAAGCGTACCAGTTCGCCGAGCGGTCGCAGCTCCATCGTGTAGAAGAATCCGAAGAATCCAGCCTCGTCCTCTGTCTCGGCGTCCTCGTAGATGGCGAAGATGTCGCCGTTCTGCGTTGTCAGCTCGCCCTGAGAGCCGATGGCGAGTCGCGCCTCCTTCTCAAAGCTCGTCACGTTGCCGTTCTCGTCGGCGTGTACAATCTCAAGGTAGAGCGTCTTGGCGTCGTTCTGCACGAGCACCTGACCCGCCTTCACCACGATCTCCTCGCCCTCCTTCTCGCCCTTCAGCCAGCTCTCCTTGGCTCCGCGGTAGTCGCGGTTGCCGCCCGGCGTGAGTCCGTTGAAGTAGAAGGTGGTGCCGTCCTGGCGCACCGTCACCTTGCCGTTTGTGTACTGCTGCTCGTAGAAGCCGTTGTTCTCGGTGTACGCCATGATGTACGCCTCGTCCTCGCCCTCGGGGTCGAAGATGGGCTTCTCGTCCTTAGGCACGCTCAGCTTGTGCATCAAAGCCTTGCCGGGAGCCTTCAGCACGCGCTCTGCAGGAGCGGCGGTATTGTTGGCTGATGTTGTTTTCAGAAGTGGTGCGTTGCCCGACACGACGTCTTTGAACGACTGCGCGTTGGCAACTATTGCGGTGAGCACGAAGCCCAGCAGGAGTAGAGTCTTCTTCATAATCTGAATTGCTTGAAAGTTTATATCCGAATAGCTTAAAAGTTTATATCCGTATAGCTTAAAAGGTTATTATCCGAATTGTACGAAAGGTTTAATTTTAGGTTTTGCAGGTCAGCGACATACAAGACCCGTTTTAGATGACAAAGTTAGCGAGAATTATCCGAAAAACCAAGTTTTTTAGGCGCCATGTTGATGATAAAAACAAACAGACAAAACAAGTATCTTGTTACAGCAGCGTGGTAAGCCCATTACCGCGTATCGGCTACAATATTACAGCCCCGCGGTAACAGCAGTTCCGCCCCGCGGTAAAATAAAACGGGGATGCACCCTATGCAGGTACATCCCCGTGTGTTTAGTTTATGCTTATGGCTTATGCCGTCGAAGCAGAGGCTGCGAAGCCATGCGCCGCGGCAAAAGACAGCTGCTTACTTCTGAAGCAATGCCATAGTGTCCTTAGCGATCATCAGCTCCTCGTCGGTCGGGATAACGCAAACCGTTACCTTAGACTCCGGTTTAGAGATGATAGCCTCCTCGCCGCGCACCTTGTTAGCCTCTGCGTCCATTTCTACGCCGAGGAACTCAAGGCCCGAGCAAGCCTCAAGACGAGTGCCAATCTGGTTCTCGCCTACACCGGCTGTCCATACGATGATGTCAACGCCACCCATAGCGGCAGCGTAAGCGCCGATGTACTTCTTGATGCGGTAGTTGTACATCTTCAGAGCGAGCTGTGCGCGCTCGTTGCCCTCAGCGGCAGCGCTCTCTACCTCGCGCATGTCAGAAGAGATGCCGGTGATGCCGAGCACACCGCTCTCCTTGTTGAGGAAGTCGGCCATCTCCTGCGGCTTCTTGCCGAGCTTCTCCATGAGGAATGTAACGGCAGACGGGTCGATGTCGCCAGAACGGCTGCCCATCATCACGCCAGCGAGCGGAGTGAGACCCATAGAGGTGTCGACGCACTTGCCGAACTTAACGGCTGAGACAGAAGCGCCGTTGCCGATGTGGCAGGTGATGATGCGCTGTGTCTTGATGTCGCGGCCAAGGAACTCGCACACGCGCTGCGATACGTAGCGGTGGCTGGTGCCGTGGAAGCCGTAACGGCGTACGTGATACTTCTCGTAGAGCTCGTAAGGCACGGCGTAGAGGTAAGCGTAGTCGGGCATGGTGCTGTGGAATGCGTTGTCGAACACGCATACCTGCGGCACCTCCGGCATCAGCTTGTCTACGGCGCGCAAGCCCTTCAGGTGGCCTGCGTTGTGCACAGGAGCGAGGTCGCAGAGGCTCTCGATGCCGTCCTCTACCGACTTGTCGACGATGACGCTCTTCTCGAAGAGGTCGCCACCCTGCACGATGCGATGACCTACGGCGTCGATCTCGCTGAGCGACTTGATGGCGCCGAACTCAGGGTCGAGCAAGCACTGGAACACGAAGTTGACGCCTTCCTTATGGTCGGGCATGTCGTGCATGATCTTCTTCTTCTCGCCGTTAGGCAGAGTGATTTTGATGAATGCCTCATCAAGACCGATACGCTCAACGCCGCCTGCTGCCAGCACTGAGTTGTCGTCCATATTGTACAGCTTGTACTTGATTGAAGAGCTGCCACAATTAAGAACTAATATCTTCATTTTTACGAGTTTTGAGTTTTGAATTATTACTTAGCGTCCATTGCCTGGCAAGCTGTGATAGCCACCATGTAGTAGATGTCCTCTATAGAGCAACCGCGAGAAAGGTCGTTCACCGGACGAGCGATACCCTGGAGGATCGGACCGATAGCGAGGGCGTTGCCCAGGCGCTGTACGAGCTTGTAAGAGATGTTGCCCACCTCGAGGTTCGGCACAACGAGCACGTTGGCGTGGCCTGCGATGAGAGAGCCCGGAGCCTTCTTTTCGCCTACAGCCGGCACGAGAGCAGCGTCTGCCTGCAGCTCGCCGTCGAGCTTCAGCTCAGGAGCCAGCTCGTGAGCGAGGCGTGTAGCCTCAACAACTTTGTCTACCACCTCGTGCTTTGCAGAGCCCTTTGTAGAGAAGCTCAGCATAGCCACACGCGGGTCCTGGATGCCAGCCACCGAGCGTGCTGTCTGCGCTGTACAAACAGCAATCTGAGCCAGCTGCTCTGCTGTCGGAACCGGTGTAACGGCTACGTCGCCCATCACGATGATGCCGTCGTCGCCGTACTGGTGCTCGTGGGTGAGCATGAGCATTGCGCCGCTCACGCATGTCACGCCAGGAGCGCACTTGATGATCTGCAGTGCAGGGCGCAGAGTGTCGCCCGTTGTGCTCAGCGCACCAGAAATCTGGCCGTCGGCACCCTCGGTCTTGATGATCATACAGCCGAGGTAGAGCGGGTTCTTCACGAGTTCGCGAGCCTGCTCAATGGTCATACCCTTCTTCTTGCGAAGCTCGGCGAGAAGCTCTGCATACTCCTCAGCCTTCGGGTTGTTCAATGGGTCTACGATGGTAGCCTTGTCGATGTTGTGAAGATCCCACTTTGCAGCGAGAGTCTTCAGCTCGTCGGGGTTGCCGATGAGGATAAGGTCAGCCAGGTCGTCAGCGAGGACGCGGTCGGCAGCCTTCAGAGTGCGCTCCTCTGTTGCTTCAGGGAGCACAATGCGTTGTTTGTTGCTCTTTGCGCGAGCTACAATGTGTTCAAGTAAGTTCATATATCTATGATTTAACTAAGTTCCGTATTCTTACAGTGTCTGCTTCACCTCAATCTCTGTGAAGGTCTCGAGCACGTCGCCCTGCTGTATGTCGTTGAAGCTGACGAGCGAGATACCGCACTCGAAGTTGGTAGCAACCTCCTTCACGTCGTCCTTGTAGCGCTTGAGGGCTGCGATGTCGGCCGTGTGAACCACGATACCGTCGCGGATGACACGAGCACGGTCGACACGATGTACCTTGCCTTCTGTTACGTAGCAGCCGGCAACGGTGCCCACCTTCGAGATCTTGTAGACCTCGCGCACCTCTACCTGACCGGTGATAACCTCCTTCTTCACCTTGTCGAGCATACCGATCATAGCCGACTTGACGTCGTCGATAGCGTCGTAGATGACAGAGTAGGTGTTGATTTCAACGCCTTCCTGCTCAGCCAGCTTGCGTGCTGCGGCAGACGGGCGCACCTGGAAGCCCACGATGATGGCGTCTGAAGCGTCGGCGAGCGTTACGTCGCTCTCCGAGATCTGACCTACTGCCTTGTAGATGACGTCCACCTTGATCTTCTCTGTAGACATCTTGATGAACGAGTCGGAGAGAGCCTCGATAGAACCGTCGGTGTCACCCTTGACGATGATGTTAAGCTCCTTGAACGAACCGAGAGCGATGCGGTGAGAGATATCAGAGAGGGTGAGACGCTTCTGTGTGCGCAGGCCCTGCTCGCGCTGCAGCTGCAGACGCTTGTTGGCGATGTCGCGTGCCTCCTGCTCTGTCTCGAGCACGTGGAACGAGTCACCGGCTGTCGGCGCGCCGTTCAAGCCGAGGATGATTGCAGGTTCAGCCGGACCTGCCGACTGTATGCGCTGGTTGCGCTCGTTGAACATAGCCTTGATGCGTCCCCATGATGTGCCGGCGATGATGTTGTCGCCCACGCGCAGCGTACCGTTGCTTACGAGCACCGTAGAAACGTAGCCGCGACCCTTGTCGAGCGACGACTCGATGATAGAACCCGTAGCCTTGCGGTTAGGGTTGGCCTTCAGGTCGAGCATCTCTGCCTCGAGGAGCACCTTCTCCATGAGGTCGCTGATGCCGATGCCCTTCTTGGCGCTTATCTCCTGACACTGGTACTTGCCGCCCCATTCCTCTACGAGGAGGTTCATGCTTGCAAGTTCCTCACGTACGCGGTCGGGGTTAGCGCCCGGCTTGTCGATCTTGTTGATTGCGAACACCATCGGCACGTTGGCAGCCTGAGCGTGCGCGATAGCCTCCTTGGTGGTAGGCATCACGGCGTCGTCGGCAGCGATGATGATGATGGCGATATCCGTCACCTGAGCACCACGGGCACGCATAGCGGTGAACGCCTCGTGACCCGGAGTGTCGAGGAACGTAATCTTACGTCCGTCCTCCAACTGCACGTTGTATGCACCGATGTGCTGTGTGATGCCGCCAGCCTCGCCAGCGATGACGTTTGTCTTGCGTATATAGTCGAGCAAAGAGGTCTTACCGTGGTCTACGTGACCCATCACGGTTACGATCGGAGCGCGCGGAACGAGGTCGTTCTCGTCGTCCTCCACCTCGGTGATTGCCTCCTGCACTTCTGCACTTACGTATTCTGTCTTGAAGTCGAACTCCTCAGCAACGAGGTTGATGGTCTCGGCGTCGAGGCGCTGGTTGATAGACACCATGATGCCCACGCTCATGAGCGTACCGATAACCTGGTTCACGCTCACGTTCATCATCGTAGCGAGTTCCGATACGGTAACGAACTCCGTCAGCTTCAGTGTCTTGCTCTCCTTCTTCTCCTCGCGCAGCTCCTCGTTCATCTTCTCCTGAGCAGCCTCGCGCTTCTCCTTACGATACTTGGCGCCCTTCTTGTTCTGGTTCTGCTTGTTAGTAAGGCGTGCGAGCGTCTCCTTTACCTGGCGTGCTACGTCCTCATCGTTCACCTCAGCCGGCTTCTGCTGTCCGCCGCGGTTGCGGTTCTTCTTCTTGTTCTTGTTGCTTGTGCCGGCATTGCCGCCACCGTTCTGCTTGCCGCCGTTGTTGCCACCGCCGTTGGGCTGGTTAGACGCAGCGTTGATGTCTACGCGCACCTTGTTGATGCGTTCGCGCTTCTTCTTGTCGCCGCGCTGCTGCTGCGCCTTGTCCTCACGCTCCTTGCGCTTCTCCTCCTTCGACTTCTTCTTCGGACGAGTGCTCTGGTTGAGCGTAGAGAGGTCGATCTTGCCCAATACGTTTACCTTCGGCGCGTTGAGTATCTTCTTCTCGCTCTTTGTGGTGAAGATGTCTGTCTCTGTCTTAGGTGCTTCTGCCGGCTTCTCTGCGGCGTCCACCTTCTTCGGGGCGCTTGCTGTGTTGTTTACAACAGTCTTTGCTGCTTCCTGTTTCTTTTCCTGCTTGTGCTCTTTGTTCTGACCCACAGTGTTCTGATTTTTGTTTTGATTGTCCACTTTAGCCTCTGTGCTTGCTTTCTGTGGTGCTTCGGAATTTGTTGCCGGCTTCTGACTTACGGCATTAGTCTTTGCCTGCGGCTCTTTATGAGTCTCAGGTGTTGCTGGCTTTTTCTGTGCCGGTTTCTTGTTCAGACTGTCCAGATCTATCTTGCCCAGCGGCTTGTACTGCTGCTGAGTAGACGATTTGAGGAGCGGCTCAGCCTGGGTCTCCTCGCTGCGTTTCTTCTCTTTCGGCTTCTTCTGCAAGAGTTTCTCGGCTTGAGAACGAACCTCCTTGTCCTGCTGGAAGGCTCCAGCGAGTGCGGCGTACTGTGCGTCGCTCAGCTTGAAGCTGGGCTCTGCCTTTACCTCTCCAAGGTCACTTCTTTTCTCAAGGAACTCCACTGCCGTCTGGAGCCCGATGTTCAACTCTCGTAATGCTTTGTTTAACCTGATGCTCATATTTTGCTGTTTTAAAAGTAAAAGAGTAAAGGAGTAAAAAAGTAAAACGTCTGCCTACCTCTGCTTCGGCCTCGTGCCCTTTTTCGGGGCGTTGCGTGGAGAAAGCTACCCGCTTTACGTCTTTCCTTTTCCTTAATAATTATGAATATAAATATGTTAGTGTGTAGATACTCGCTAAGGGAGCTTCAAAAACCATGCGGTTTTGAGACTCCCTTATATGTGTATCTTGATTACTCGAATTCGGCGCGCAACACCTTCAGCACGTTGTCGACAGTCTCCTCTTCGAGGTCTGCCTTCTCAACGAGCATGTCGCGCGGAGCGTTGAGCACTGCCTTGGCTGTGTCGAGACCGATGCCCTTGATGGCGTCGATAACCCACTGGTCGATCTCGTCTGCGAACTCGTCGAGGTAGATGTCCTCGTCGGCGTCCTCTTCAGACACTTCGCGGAATACGTCGATGGTGTACTCTGTGAGCAGCGATGCGAGCTTGATGTTCAGACCGCTGCGGCCGATGGCGAGGCTCACCTCCTCTGGCTTCAGATATACCTCTGCCTTCTTGTTCTCCTCGTCAATCTTGATGCTCGACACCTTAGCCGGTGAGAGTGCACGCTGGATGAAGAGCTTTGTGTTGCCGGTGTAGCAGATGACGTCGATGTTCTCGTTGCAGAGCTCGCGTACGATGCCGTGAACGCGGCTACCCTTTACGCCGACGCATGCGCCTACCGGGTCGATGCGGTCGTCGAAGCTCTCTACTGCTATTTTGGCGCGCTCGCCGGGGATGCGTGCGATGCGGCGGATGGCGATGAGACCCTCAGCAATCTCGGGCACTTCTGCCTCAAGCAGGCGCTGGAGGAACATCGGGCTGGTGCGCGAGAGGATGATCTTCGGGTTGTTGTTTTCGTTGTCAACGCGCTCGATGACGGCGCGTATTGTCTCGCCCTTGCGGTATACGTCTGCCGGAATCTGCTCTGCCTTCGGGAGGATAAGCTCGTTGTTCTCGTCGTCTACCACGAGCACCTCGCGCTTCCATACCTGGTAAACCTCGGCTGCGATAACCTGGCCTACGCGGTCCTTGTATTTGTTGTAGAGCGAGTCGTGCTCGAGCTCAAGAATCTTCGAAGCGAGAGTCTGGCGCAAGTTGAGGATGGCGCGGCGACCGAACTTGGCAAAGTCGACACGCTCCGACACGTCTTCGCCCACCTCGTAGTCGGGCTCTATCTTGCGTGCCTCCTTGAGCGACACCTGCTTGTTCTCGTCCTCTACCTCTCCGTCAGCCACTACCACACGGTTGCGGTATATCTCGAAGTCGCCTTTGTCAGGGTTTACGATAACGTCGAAGTTCTCGTCGCTTCCGAATATCTTTGCGAGAACGTTGCGGAAGCTCTCCTCCAAAACGCTTACCAAAGTAGTGCGGTCGATGTTCTTTGTCTCCTTAAACTCCTTGAAAGAGTCGAACATGCTCACCACGTCGTCTTTTTTAACTGCTGCCATAGCTTATTTGAAATTTATTAAGTATTTTGTATATTTCACTTTGTCCATCTGGAAGGTGTGGTCTGTGTCTACGAGCTGCGGGCGCTTCTTGCCTTCCACCTTCTGCTTCTCCTGCACCGTCACAGTGAAGTCGTTGCCTTCAACGGCTTTGAGCACACCTTTGTACTTCTTTCCGTCGGCGTCGAGCACTTCCACGTCCTTGCCTACGAAGCAGTGGTACTGCTGAGCCACCTTGAAAGGCTGTCCCAGTCCGGCTGATCCTACTTCAAGTTCATAGTCCTCTTCGTCGCGGCTGAGGTGGTCTTCGATGAAACGGCTCAATTCTACGCAGTCTTCAATCCACACGCCGTCGGCATGGTCAATTTCTACTACGATACGGTCGTCGGGGCTTATCTCGATGTCAACAAGGAAATACTCCTTGCCGTCAAGCCACTCTTCAACAATACTTCTTACGGTGTCTTTACTTATCATACATTATTTATTAGAATAAAAAATGAGGAGCTCTCTCGGAGCCCCTCATTCCACTGAACGATGCAAAATTACTAATTTTCTGCAACGTTTGCAAATATTTACTGAGTTTTCTACCCTGTTTCGGGCGTTTTATCGTCTAAGCCACGGCTCTGGGTTGAGTCGGGTGCTGTTCTTGTGCAGCTGGAACTGCAGTATGCCTTCGCCTCCGACTGCTCCGAGCGCCTGACCGGTCGACACCTTCTGGTCTTTATGCACACCTACCGACGTGAGGTTGCAGTAGACCGAGATGTAGACGCCGTGGCGCACCATCACGAGCCACTGTCCGCCGATGCCGTACACCGCACTTACTATGCCGTCGTATACGGCGCGTGCCTGGCAGCCTGGCTGTCCCTTGATGTTGATGCCCTTGTTGTCGAGCGTCACGCCGTGCAGACCCTCGATGGTGTTCTGTCCGTAGTGCGACACGATGCGGTAGCCGCCCGATACAGGCATGGGCAGACGTCCGCGGTTTGCCTCGAAGCCGCCCGACATCATGCGGTCTACCGACGACACGGTGTAGGTCTGTTCCACTTCGCGCTTGGCGTTGGCAATTTCTTTCTTGGTGCGGCGCTCGTCTGCCTTTGCCTTGCGCTCTATAGCCTCGCGCTGCGCCTCTGCCTCGCGAGCCTGCTGTTCGGCGCGTGCCTTCTGCTGTGCTGTGGCTTCGCGAGCACGCTGCTTGGCGCGTTCCTCAGCCTCGCGAGCTTCGCGCAGTCGGCGTTCGTTCTCAGCGCGTGCTCTTTCTGCTTCGGCACGCTTGCGAGCCAACTCCTCCGCACGGCGCTTCTTCGCAGCGGCGGCTTCGGCAGCCTTGCGACGTGCCTCCTCCTCGGCACGCTTGCGCGCCTTCTCCACTTCTATAGCGACGAGTCGGTCGATCTGTGCATTGAGGGCGCTGGCGTCCTTACGCTGCTTCGCAATTACGCTCTGTATGGTCTTCTGCTGCTTCTGCAGCGAGTTGACCATTGTCTGCTGTTCGCTCTGCTTGCTCTCGAGCGCGCGGTGCTCCTGTCTGCCCTTGTTGAGCATCACGTTCTTCTGTCCGCGCACCTGCTGCAGCTGCTTATGCTTTTCGTTCACCTGCAGCTGCTTCGACTTCACCATCTCGCCCTGAGCTTTCTGCCACGACGAGTATTCGCGCACGAAGCGCAGACGGCGGTACATCTCGGTGAGGCTCTTCGCCGAGAAGATGAACATCAGGCGGTCCTGCATGGTGTGCTGTCTTGAGATGTAGCGCATCGACTTCACGTACTTCGCCTTACGCTCCTTCAACTGCTGCTGCAGTGTGGCGAGCTGGGCGTTGAGCAGTCCGATGTTGCCGTCGAGGTGTGTTATGTCGCGCTGTATGCCGTCGATGTTCTGCTTGTGGCGGTCTATCTCGCTGTTGAGGATGAGCAGGTCGTTGAGGCGCTTCTTTACGTCGGCTTTGTTGGCGCGCAGAGCCTCCTCCTGTTTCCTTATCTCTTTCTGAATGCCCGAGCGCTTGCTCTGCAGTCCGCGAATCTCGGCTGTAGAATACTTTGCGTTGTTCTGCTTTGTGCCTTTCTTCTTCTTTGTAGCGGTTTTCTTACGCTGCGTTGTTTTCTTTTTTGCAGCGGTGGCGTGTTTTCTTGCCGTCGTTGTCTTCTTGCGCTGAGTGGTTGTCTTCTTTGCGGCGGTTGTCTTGCGCTGCTGTTGCTCGGCGTTGACGCCGTTCGCCGTGCAGGGCAGGGCGAGAGCTATCAGGGCGGCGAGCATTATGTTTATTAACTTCTTCATTCTTGCGACGTGTTTATTGCATCAATTGCGCTGCGTTTTTTACTGCAGCGATGTTATCTTGCGGAGCAGTTCGTCTACCTCCACCTTGCGATACTTCGACGACACCTCGGTCTTGGCGTCCCAGTCGGCGCTGGTTTTCGGTGCAGACATCTGCAGCGTCACCTGCGCTGCATGGTTCTTGCCGCCGTAGTTGGTGTTGAAGCCGAACTGCTGCGTCATCGGGAACTTCTTTGCGCCTACGGTCTTGAAGTCGTCGTAGCTCCAGGCGAGCGACGATGTGCCGTGCGCAGCGCTGCGATACGAGATGTCGGCGTTCTTGATGAGCGCCGTGGCTGCGTCTACGCTCCACTTGAATGTCATGTTGCCGCTTGAGAGCGACACAGGCACACGCGAACCAGTGGCAGTTATGTCTGCTGCGAACTTCTTCAGGTCGGCGGCAGACAGGTGCTTGGCGCCGGGCGCCGTGAGCTGGTTCCAGAACAGCGACTGCAGGCTGTAGAACGAGATGCCGTTGTTGGCGAGGAAGCTCACCTCCGAATACGAAGCCTTTATGTACTCCTTATGGTAGCGGTCGATGAGCAGTACGTAGTCGGGCGTGAACTCGATGCGGGCGAGTTCGCTGCGCAGGATGGGCATGAGCAGCTGTATGCGTATGCACTCGTCTTTGCGCATGCTGAGCTTGGCGGGCACCGTAATCTCCTTGCTGCCCGTCTTCAGCGTGAAGTCGCCACTGGCGAGTATGTTCGCTGTGGTGGCGTTGTTGTCGGCAATGCGCTGCACGAACTGCAGCGACTGCTTCTCAGTCGACTTCTCGGTCTGTGCGTGTGGCAGCGAGGGAAGTTTTGTGCCGTCGGTGATGGTCTTCTTGCTCGCACACGAAGCCATGAGCAGCATAGCCATGGCTATCGGGGCGTATCTTGATATCTTCTTCATCTTATTATTGTTTTCTGTTTCGTTTCGTGGACTTTTCTGTTTTATTCGGGTGGTTGCATGCCGCGGCAGCGTCGTTGCGCTACTTCAGCTTGCGTGTCTTTATCTTGCGTTCGAGCTGAGTCTTGTCGCCTCCGCTCTCAATCGCCTTCTGCCAGTATTCTACGGCTTTCTGCTTGTCGCCCGTCATCAGATAGATGTCGCCGGCGTGTTCCCAAAGCACATTGCTCGGGTCCTTGTCGTTGGCGAGAGTGAGGTCGATGTACGCCTTCGCCTCGTCGTAGCGCTTCTGCAGGAACAGGATCCAGGCGTAGGTGTCGAGGAATGTGGCGTTCGTAGGTTCCTCCTTCAGCGTCTTCAGACTCATCTCTGCCGCGCTGTCGAGGCGTGTGTTCTGCATCGAGAGATAGTAGGCGTAGTTGTTGAGCACCTGCACGTTGTCAGCCTTCATCTTCAGTGCCTCCTCGTATGCGCCGAACGCCTCGTCGTACTTGCCGTTACTGTAGCTGATGTCGCCGATGAGTCCGTACATGTCGGACGCCATAGTGCGCTGTGTCTCGTCGGCGTTGCTGAGGTCGACGGCGCTGAGTCCGCGTTTGAAGGCGTCGTAAGCCTCGGCGTCCTTGTCCTGCTGCACGTAGGCGAGTCCCATAAAGTAGTAGAACATAAGCTCCTCAGGTGTGTATTGTATGCCCTTGTCGCAGAGGTCGACCACCTCGTTCCACTTCTTCTCCTCCCACAAGTTCTGCGTCAGCGTGAGTCGTGCCGACAGGTTGTCGGGCTCGAAGGAGAGCGTGTGGGCGTATGCGGCGTTGATGCTGTCCTGCGGCATCTTCTTCAGACGCATGTACACAGCCTTGAGGTTAGACAGGTCGGCGTTGTGCGGCGCTGTGCGCATCACGCGGTCGAAGATGTCGAGCACGATGGTCGAGTCGCCGCCCTGCTCCTGCTCGTTCTCGCGAATGGCCTGCTGCAGCATAGACAGCTTCGTCTTTATGTCGGTCTGCTTGCTGAACAGTATGTCGTCGCGCAACTGTCGTGCCTTTGCGTCGTCGCCCGTGTTGCGGTAGTAGTCGTAGAGCGAGTTCAGTGCGAACTCGTTCTGCTTGTCGTCCTGCAGCGCACTCTCGAACCACTTGAACGCCTCGTTCTTGCGGTCGTGCTGCATGAGCCAGTTGCCGAGCATCACCTTGTACGACGGTTCGTTGGGATGGTCGTCGGTGAGCGCTTTCAGTATGCGGTAGGCGTTTTTCTTGTCGCCCTGCTGTTCGTAGATGCCCATGCGCATGAACGAGATGTCCTCGCTCGGTCCGTCCGCCTGCTCCATGCGGTCTACGGTGGAGAGCATCTTCGCATAGTCTTTCTTCGCATCGTAAAGGCGAACCAGAATCTCGAGCACGTCGCTGCGGTCGCGGTGGTGGGCGTAGAGCTGTTCGTAGGCTTCGATGGCGCGGTCGTACTCACGCTGGTGTATGTATGTCTCGGCTACGTTCTCCAGATAGTTGTCGTTGTCGGGCTGCAGCTCGGCAGCTCGGCGCATATACTCGATGGAAAGCGAGTCGTTGCCGCGTTTGGCGTATGCTATAGCCTGCGAGTAGTATACCTCGGCGGCGTCGGGGCGCATCTTGCGGCACTGCTCCAGCAGGTCGAAGGCTGTGGAGTCGCTGTCTATCTGTCGGCACACGGCGTCGAGATAGAGCCGGTCGAAGAGTGGCGTCTCCTTCAGCAGCGAGTCGGCTGAGATGCTCATCGTGTCGCACTTCTGGTCTACTGCTGCTCCCGTGCGCGCTCCGCCTATTGCGAAGAGAGGGGCGATGGCTGCCAAAGCTATCGCAAAGAGTATGATTTTCTTCATTTTTCTTCTTTTTAATTGTTTGGAAGTGAGTTGCCGATGGAGGAACCGTAGGAGGCTACGGCATTCCTGCCGTAGCCATTGCAAATTTATATTTCTGTTGCCGACGGCTACGGCAAGAATGCCGCAGCCTCCTACCAGCTGCTTACTTCACTCCAGTATGTCCGTAGCCGCCCTCGCCGCGCTCAGTCTCGTCGAGCTCCTCTACGAGGCAGAACTCGCCCTGCTCGTGGCGTGCGATTACCATTTGTGCGATGCGCTCGCCAGCTTCAATCACGAACGGCTCTGTAGAGAGGTTGATGAGCAGCACGCCCAGCTCGCCACGATAGTCGGCGTCGATGGTGCCGGGCGAGTTGAGCACGGTGATGCCGTGCTTGAAGGCAAGACCCGAACGGGGGCGTACCTGCGCCTCGTAGCCCTCGGGCAGCGCAATGTGCAGTCCGGTGGGGATGATGCGGCGCTCCATAGGCTGTAGGGTGATGGGCTCGGTGATATTGGCACGCAGATCCATGCCTGCGCTCTGCGGTGTGGCGTACGCCGGAAGCTGCTGCGTTCCGCGGTTCACTATCTTTATCTTTACCATTATGTGTTTCTATTTTAGTTTATGACGTAATGTTTCAAACTGCAAAAGTACTTAATTATAACGAGATAACGCCGTTTTGGAGTATTAAAAAACTGGAAATGGCGACGCCGACTGCGCATTCTTCTTGTCTATTCGGAATAATAGTTTTAATTTTGTGCTATAAACGATAAAACAAAACCACTATGGCAATGAACTGGCAACAACTCATATCTAACAAGCGTCTCGGACAGGAGCTGCGCCACCCTGAGCGCCACGACGACCGCTCGGAGTTCAAGCGCGACTACGACCGCCTTATCTTCTCGGCGCCCTTCCGCCGCATGCAGAACAAGACACAGGTGTTCCCGCTGCCGGGCAGCATCTTCGTGCACAACCGACTGACTCACTCGCTCGAAGTGGCGAGTGTGGGCATGTCGCTTGGCAACGACGTGGCGCGAGCCTTGAAGCGTGTTCGTCCCGAACTCTCTGGTACGCTCTTCGAGGAGCTTGGCACCATCGTGAGCACGGCGTGTCTGGCGCACGACATGGGCAATCCGCCGTTCGGTCACTCCGGCGAGAAGGCTATACAGGCGTTCTTCCGCGAGGGTAGGGGACTGGCGCTGAAGCCTCGTGTGTCGGCGCAGATGTGGGAGGACCTCACGCATTTCGAGGGTAACGCCAACGCCTTCCGACTGCTCACGCACCGCTTCCACGGACGCCGCGACGGCGGTTTCGTGATGACTTACTCTACGTTGGCTTCCATCGTGAAGTATCCTTACTCGAGCGAGTGCGCCGGCAAGAAGGGCAAGTTCGGCTTCTTCTGCTTCGAGCAGGAGGCGTTCCAGCGCATCGCCGACGACCTCGGCATGCTGCGCCTCTCGGCTGAGGGCGAACCGCTGCGCTATGCACGCCATCCGCTGGTGTATCTTGTTGAGGCTGCCGACGACATCTGCTACGAGATAATGGACATCGAGGACGCTCACAAGCTGCGCATCCTCTCCTACGACGAGGCAAGCGGTCTGCTGTTGGGCTTCTTCGGCGACGATGCGCGCCGCCATATCCTCAACCGCATCGACGAGGAGGGCATCACCGACAACAACGAGAAGATTGTGTACATGCGTGCTTGCGCCATCGGACTGCTCGAGAGCGAGTGTGCGAAGGCGTTCGTGCAGCACGAACAGGAGATTCTTGAAGGCAAGCTGCAGGGCTCGCTCATCGACCATGTGTCTCCGCTCGTGAGCGCCGCCTACCGCCATTGCATCGAGGTGAGCGTGCAGCGCATCTACAACTCTAAGCCGGTGCTCGACGTGGAGCTCTCGGGTTATAAGATTATGGAGACGCTGATGGATACGCTCATCGAGGCTGCCACCGAGCCTGGCAAGTTCCACTCGGAGCAGTTGCGCAAGCGCTTCAGCAGTCAGTACGACATCAACAGCGACGACTTCGAGACGCGTGTCATGGCTGTCATCGACTTCATCTCGGGCATGACCGACATCTTCGCGCTCGATATCTATCAGAAGATACAGGGCATCTCGCTGCCGATTGTATAGGGTGCGGCATCCCTGTCGTACCCACGCTGCCTTCTGCTGCGATATACTCCCACGGATTTCACAGATGCACACAGATTGTTAGGGTGTCTTCAAGGGGGTGCACTTGTCTCAAGTGCACCAACCAAGCAATTAATGCCCTCTGTCTCTATTTTGTAGTTTTGACCACCCTCCACGCTGTTTTCTGCTGCGATGTTCTCCCACAGATCTCACAGATGCACACAGATGGTTCGGGTGCGTAGAATCAACAACGGATTTATCGGATTAAACGGATTTTTTGGGTGTCTTCAAGGGGGTGCACTTGTCTCCGCTCGGCTTTGCCGCTTGCCAGAGCAAGAAGTGCACCAACCGAGCACATGAATGCCATCAGCTTTGTTGAGGGCGTGTCAAAACTCCCAATATAAATAACAAAAAACTCGTTGTACG
>ERZ1026901.173-NODE-173-length-58295-cov-26.457761_pt1 | contig 58295 bp, 36 predicted proteins | sample MGYA00380179_ERZ1026901 | MGnify/ENA primary metagenome ERZ1026901 (study PRJEB33269, sample SAMEA4719815) | human gut metagenome | biome: human-associated habitat; feature: organic feature; material: feces | place: Cameroon | collected 2013-10 ... | reverse complement strand
AGCAGCAGGGTGAATTGCCGAGCGTATGGGGCGGCGAAAAGTTCAACGGCAGCCGCGTCAACAAGCTGGCAGGCGGTGCAACTGCCGAAGCTGCAGGCAATATTTATCAAAATGACAGCAACAGCCTGACTATTAATAACTACAGTGGCGTTACTAATATTATTTATGCTCATGGCGGCGATGGCACCAGCTATGCTGCAGGCGATACTGTTATCAAGCATGCGGAAGCAGGCTCTGTTGTTAACATGATTACCTCTAATCAGGGCGTAACCGATATCAGCGCAGCTTTGAATGCTTTGGCAGGCAAGCTGACCTATTTGAATTATGCAACTGCCAACGGCAGCGAGCGTAACTTGAAAGGTTATGTTAAGCTGGCAGGCGGTCTGACCAGCGACAGCGTAACCATGGTAACCGGCGATATCCGCTTCAGCGAAGAAACCGGTAAGGGCAGCGGCACTGATAATATCAAATTTGCCGATGAACCGGACAACCAGACTGCTAAGACCTTTAACTCCACCCTGACCGGTGAAAGACTGAAGGATCTGGAATATGTACTGGGCGGCGTAGTTAAGGACGGCATCTATAAATTTACCGAGAATACGGCTATCAACGTAAGCGGTGAAGGCGCTAAGGGCATGAACCTTGCTAAAGGCACGACGATTGATGCTAGCGGCAAAACTCTGACTGTCAACGTAACCGACGCAAGCAATGGCAATGCAGGTATTGCTCAAGACGTAGATGTAAACAGCACGATTAAGGCTGACAAGCTGGTTATCAAGCTGGACAGCACTAAGAGCGGTAAGGGTGCACAGGCTATCCGTCAGGATAAGGGCAACCTGACCATTGACGCTAATGTAGATATTGACGTTAAGGGCGATAACTCCACCATGGGCATTTACAGCCATGCTGGCAGCACCACTGTTAACGGCGATGTTAAGGTAGTGCTGGACGGCAACCGCGGCGGCTTCAATGAATACGGCGCAGCAGGCATTTATGCACATGCAGGCTACGGTGGAGCAGTAGGCGGAACCATCAATGTTAACGGCAATGTAGATATCTCCGGCGTAGGCAACGGCCTGTTTGCTAACATCGGCGGCGCAACCATTAATGTTAACGGCGGCAAAATCAACATTGTTGATACCGATAAGAAGAACGGCTACAGCGCAATTTATGCGACAAACGGCAAGATTAACGTGAACACCGTGAAGGATGCAGACGGTAAGGTAACCGGCGCAGGCAATAACAAGGTTGATATTACCGGTAACGTAGTTGTATCCGTAGGCGCAGTAAACTATGTGGATTGCTGCACTAAAACCGAGGTTAACCTGGGCCTGACCACTAAGGATTCCAAGCTGACCGGCGTTGTATATAACCAGTTCCCCGAAGGCGGCAAGACCGTATCTCAAAAGGGTGACAGCAAGACCTTTACCGGCGCTGCAAATCTGTGGCTGCAAAACGGTGCTACCTGGACCAACGAGCAGCAGGGTGAATTGCCGAGCGTATGGGGCGGCGAAAAGTTCAACGGCAGCCGTGTAACTAACCTGGTAGGCGGCACCAATGCTGATAACGCGGGCCGGATTTACCAGAAGGATGTTAACAATCTGACCATCGATACTCTGTCCGGCAGCATCAAGGTTATTTATGACCATGAATTCGAAGATGCAGAAACCCGCGCAGCTAATGAGAAGAAGCTTGTTTATAAAGCAGGCGACACTGTAATCAATAATGCTAAGGAAGGCAGCCAGGTTATCATGGCAACCGGCTCCAACGGCATCAACACCTTTGACAAGGCTTCCGTTGAGGATGCCTTCAAGGGCCTGGCAAACAAGCTCATCTACAAGGATGCAGAAAAGAACCCCGGTAACCTGAAGGCTGAGCTGCAGCTTGGCGGCGGGCTGACCGGTTCCAACGTAAGCTGGAGCGGCGAGATTGAATGGGACGGCTCCAACGGCTCCTACAAGCTGGATTCCGCAGAGCAGAGCATTAAGCTGCTGTATGACGAGGATGTTGTAAGTAAGGACACCCGCGCTGCTATTATGAGCAGTATGGTTGGCTGGCGTAATGCTGCAGCTGATACCTACAGCTATCGTTCCAGCGCTCGCACGCAAAAGGTTGGCGGCGGTCGTGGCCCTGTAGTCAGCGGCGATGCTCATGGCGATAATAACGAGGGCGTATGGGCTAGAACCTGGGGCGGTCAGAACAAATACTCTGGCAACAACACCTCCTTCAAGAATAGCTACTGGGCAGGTCAGGTCGGCTATGACAAGACCTTCGCAAATGGCTGGAATGTCGGCGTAGCTCTGGACTATATGACTGGCGATGATTCTTACAACGCTGGCAGCGGTGACACCAAGACTTATACCTTAGGCTTCTATGGCACGAAGGAATTGAGAACGAATGAATTCCTTGATTTGACCGCTAAGGTTGGCAGAATCTCTAATGATTTTGAAACCAAGGATATTCTGGGCAGAACCGTTAAGGGTGATTATAAAGCAACTGGCTTCAGCTTCTCCGGCCAATACAGCAAACGCTTTGGTGATGAAGCTACAGGCTATTTCGAGCCCCAAGCTCAGCTGACCATTGGCAGACTTGGCAGCAGCGACTTCGACAGCACTGGTACTCTGGAAGGCCATATTTCTCAAGGCGCATTTACCAGCATCGTTGGCAGACTTGGTCTGGAGGCTGGTCAAGCAAGTGAGCATGGCAGATACTTTGCTCGTCTGAGCCTGGCTCATGAGTTTTCCGGTGATATGGATACTCACTTCAGCGACAGCTCTGCTACCATGACCAGAGAGTTTAACCTCGACGGCACCTGGTGCGACCTGACTGTCGGCGGTACCTATGAGCTCAACGACAGAATTTCCTTCTATGGCGATGTAAGCAAGACCTTAAGTGGTGATTACAAGCAGGATTGGAAGGTTAACGCTGGCTTAAGATTCACTTTCTAAGTAATTCTTTAGGCGGGGGCGCAGCAGCCCCTGCCTACTATAAATTTGACTAGAGACAGGAGAAATACAATTATGGCTGAAGAAATTAAAGATACAGAAGTAAAAGAAGCAGAAGTAAAAGATGCAGCAACTGAAACCCCTGATGAAGCTGTTAAGGCAGAAGAAAGCCTCGCTCTGAAAAAGCTTACTGCTTTAAAGGAATTTGCTGATGCACACGAAATTACCGGTCTGCAATATCTGCAAATTAATGAAGCTAATCTTCTTATCAACACAAGACTGCTTATTGAAGGACAGACCTTGCCTTTATTTATCGTGGTAAACAATTCCGTGTATACCTATCTGCAGGCGCATCTGGTAACTCTTACCGAAGAAAAGAAAGCAGCTGCCTTGAGCTATCTCAATGACTTAAACAACGAATTCAATATGCTAAAATACAGCGTTAATCCTCAAGGCAACGTAATGCTTACATTTAGCATTCCTGCCGGTGATGACAAATTTGATCCTGCATTAGTTTTTGCTTTGGTGGACCAATTAAAGGCACATTTGGAAACTCATTTCCCTGCTTTGATGGCAAAAATCTGGAGCAAGTAATTTAGTGATTACTAAGAAGGTTTACAGATAATGAAAAAAACTTATAAAAAGAAATTATATCTGGCTGTTGCCAGCTCTATAATGGCTATGAGCTTTGCTGGTTATGCTTTTGCTGCTAGTAATACAGAAGATGACACCGACAGCATGGAGTTTACGCTTGACTCTATGGTCGTAACCGCAAGCCGTATTCCGACCAAAATTACTGATGCCAAGGCTGATATCAGCGTTATTACACGTAAGGATATTGAGCAGATGCATATTTCTAGTGTTGAAGAAGCATTGCGTACTGTGCCTGGCGTGCAATTTTTGAACTATGGCGGTAATGGCGGTATGAATGCCAACATGAGCGGTCTGCGTATCAATGGCAGTAAAGAAATTGTCGTTTTAGTTGACGGTGTGCGTGTGAATGAGTTCCAGGGCAGCGATTCCGGTTATTTCTATGCAGCCTTGACCAACAATATGGATAATGTTGAACGCGTTGAAGTGCTGCGCGGCAGTGCTGGTACGCTTTATGGCAGTGGTGCTAAGGGCGGCGTTATCAATATCATTACGCGCAAGGTAAACGAAACTAAGACTTCTATTGATGTCTCCAGCGGCAACTTCAGCACAAGAGAATATAAGCTGAACACTATGGGCCGTCAAGGAAAGCTTGGCTATAATGTTTATTATGATGATAAGCATAGCGGCGATTTTAAGGATGGCTCTGGCGTTGAGTGGAAGAGTGATATTGACAGTACGTCTGCTGGCTTGAAGCTTAATTACGATATAACAGATAATCATAAGCTTACCTTAAGCTATGATAAGACTAAAGCTGAATTTAGCGGCTATGATTATATTTATCATAACAACTATAGCGGTCATCATGATTCTTATTCGCTTACGTTCAAGGATGATATTACCTTATCGGATAAGTGGAGCAACAGCTTTACTTATCGCCGCAGCAGTACAGAGGGTGAGTACGCGCAAAACAACCACTCTCTCTTCAATGCTGACCTCAGCTATACCTATGATTTTATTAGTGATCAGGTAACGTATCTCACGAACCGCCATAATGTAGTTTTTGGCGTGGATTATGCAGCAGGCAAGGATGATGATGCTAAGGAATTCACTGCGCACAGTGGCAAATACGAACACTTCAAGATGAAGAACACATCGTATTATATTCAGGATGATTGGGAAATTATTCCGCATGTTACCTTATCTGGCGGCTTACGTCATGATCGTCCTAGCAATAGCGGTCAAACGGGAGCGAGCATCGAGACGCATACATCTAAGAGCTATAAACTGAGCTGGGATGTTACGAAGAAGGATAATATTTACGCAGGACGCAGCGGCTTCTTTATTTTGCCAAGCATTTACCAGATTACTAACAAGCAATATGGCAATGCTTCGCTGAAGCCTGCTTTTGGCCGTACTTCAACGATTGGCTATAGCAGAAGCTTTGATGATTATAATATCTTTACATTTAACTGGTTTGAAACTAAAACTGAACGCGGTATCGGTCTTACAGCTGCTGGTTATGTGAATACTAAAGGTCTGTCGCGTGGCTGGAATGCGCAGTTCATGACGCAGCTTGGAGAGCATTGGAATGCAAATCTTGGCTGGTCACATTTATATCAGTATGAAGACGAGGATACCTATAGTATGGGTTATTCACCTAAAAATCTGGCTACCTTTGCAGTATATTATGATTATGCTAAGGTAAAGGCTGGCTTAGACGGCTATTACTTTGTACGTCGCGTGAATGATGATTATCCTGATGGCTGGCCGGTAGATAATTATGCTATTTTTAATATGAGTGCAAGCTATGCACCGACGAAGAATATTAGTATTTATGCAAAGGCTAATAATATCTTCGATAAGATGTATTCAGAACGTACACATGTTATTTATGCGAGTGGTAAGCCTGGCGATTGGTACTCTATGCCAGGTCGTAGCTTTGTGCTGGGCATGCAGGTTAACTTCTAATTTAGCTCTCTCATTTTTCCATACTCTGCTGTGGCGCTGCGCTGGCAGCGTCGCAGCAACTCTCAAAAAGTTCTCCATACTCACACACATATAAAAGCAGCCCTGAGAAGCATTTTCTCGGGGCTGCTTTGTTTGGCTAAAGCTGCCTTTACATTTTGATGCCTGCTCATATGATGTGCATTGTTTTAAAAAAGATTATTTTCAATAAAAAAGTCTTGACAAAAACATAGATGGGTACTAAACTCAAATTGATACTAATAAGAGAAATGATATAAGTGTCACCCCTTGTAAAGGATAAAAACTGCCAATAAAAGGAGCATCCTTTAACTTGTATCGCTCTAAATTACAACAGAATATAAATTCAATCTGGAAGCCTCATCCCACGTGGATGAACGCTTTGCAGGGAAGTTTGATGAAATTTCAACGCTGTTCCGCAACTGTAAAAAAGAGTCTATGCATTATTAGGAAAAAAACTAACCTCTTACAAAGGAATGCAGAGATGATGACTTTAAGCCAGAGTACTGACAGATTGGTATCTAGTAAAGATCTACGAGAACGGACTTTATTAATTAATGGGAGTGCTATGCCCATTATCCATTAAGTGTCCTTTTTTGCTTGATCTTGTGCTGAGGAGATAGGAATAGCACAGCTTAAGCCATTTTAAGCTATGCTATTTTTGTTTTTATTGCTTTTGTTTATGAAATCTCGGACTAAATTTGATGAGTAGTGGTCTGTGAGGTTTTCATATATACGTACGGAGCCTTGCTCAGTACAACGGAGACTACAGAAACAGCGGTTGTTCCTGTCTTTTTCGTATTTTTTGATAAGGAGGACTATATCTTGAAGCTAAGTCAAAAAAAATGGCGGTCATTTATTTCAAGTATTCTTCTTGCTGCTAGTGCGTCGAGCTTTCTCCTAGCACCAGTTTATGCTGCTGAGTATACCAAGCCTTTGATAGGCACGGTCAAGAAGGATAGTGAAATACTCAGTCCTGACGGTAATACCGTACAGGAGGTTGACGGCACTATTACCTATGATTTTCAAGGAAAGGACCATACCTTTACCGTTACGAACAAGGATGGTATTACTGCCCGTAAGGACAGCGTTTATAATAACGTAAACGCAGACGGCAGCTATGGTACAATCCACATCTACCAGACAAACAATAAGAGTGACGCGTGGGCTGGCGTAAACGGCTTTACTGCCAACAAGGGCACTATCATTGTCAATAGTAATCTGGACATCACAACAAAAACTGGATATTCTTCTGCTGGTATTGTAGCAGCTAATAAGGGTAATCTAATTATCAACGGTAATGTGAAAATGCGCAAGGATAATGCAGAAAATCCTTGGGGCATTATTACCGATAATGTTCATGGCAATTATGGTCCTGGAACAGGAACTTCAGATTCATCAGCAACAAAGTATACAGGGGCGCGTTGGAATCCAACAGGTATTTTAGTTGATTATACACGTGGTGATATTACTGTTAACGGTGATGTGGATATTGCAGTGCGTGGTACAGCTGTGAAAACTGATGCGTATGAGCCTGCCGGTGATATAGCAGATTATGACCTGGCAACTATTTCGCTGTTGGGCAAGTCTACACGTATCGACACACCATATAGAGAAGAAAATTCTGTTGAAGGCTTTGGTAAATTCATCGAGCCGTATTATTCTCTGGCAAGCTATGGCGGCACGATTAATGTCAATGTCAAGGATCAGAAAGCACTGGATGGTAAAGTAGAAATTGTCGGCAATGTGCTGGCGACGAAGGCTTCAGAAGAGGCTAAAAAAGCTCTTGTTTATCGGGACGGACGCATCAATCTTGGCCTGACCACAGAGGATTCCTTCTGGAAGGGTATTATTGACAATGCCGGTGCTGAAAAAGCAGGTGAGGTAAACCTGTGGCTGCAAAACGGCGCACAATGGATTTATGAAAATGCTTCTCGCAAGGATGGTCTTGATGCTGCTAATCTTCCTAGCTACAGTAGGCCGCACTATGAGGTTTACGATGGCATTTCTCATCTGAGCAGCCTTGTTGGCGGTAAGGATCAAGCATCTGCCGGCGTTATCAAGGTAAATGATAACGATCCTATCCATATTGCCAATGCCGAAGGCGTTACCAAGGTTTGGTATGACCATGCTGATGCTACGCCGGGCACTATTATCGGCGGTGATGTAAAGGTTCTTAATGCTAAGACCGGCACCGAGATGATGCTTTATACCGGCAACAACGGCATTACCAAGGGCTTTGCCGAAGGTGATACCGCTGCCGAGAAAAATAATGTCAGTGAAGTGCTGAACTCCCTGGCACACAAGCTGTGGTATATGGCTGGTGACACTAACCTTAAGGGCAGCGTAACTATTGCTGAAGGTCTGACTGCTTCTTCTGCTACCATGAAGACTGGCAACATTACCTTTGCCGAGGGTGGCCAGGGCTTCTATGATTACACTCCGGAGAAGGACGATAAGACCTATACAACCGGAGCGATTGTGAAATCTGAAAACATTGGTGAAACACGTGAAAGCGATGTTAACGGTGTAGTTTCAATTAATGTTAACGAAGCTCAGACCGGGGTATCCGGTGATTCTCCTAGTGCCTTGTATGTAGCAGGCGAAGCAGTAAGTCCGCTTGTTGTTGATTTACAGGGCCACACCTTGAAGCTCAATGCCAACAATCAAACTGCTAATTATGTGTCTACGGTTTTCGTTGATGACAACAAGAGCATGGAGATTAAGGATTCCAAAGGCAATGGTGTGCTGAAGGTTTCGGCTGGTCTCGATGCTGACGGAAATACTGACACTAAAGCTAAGTATATCTATGGCATTCGCGTAGGCGAAGGCGGCAGCTTTACCGCAGATACCGATGTTGAAATAGATGGTGTTAAATCTAATTCTAGCTCCCGTGCTTTTGGTGTTTATGCATATAGTGAAGGTAATGTTGTATTTGAAAAAGATTTGACCATCAAGAATGTTCATACCGCTAACAAGGTTGGCCCGTATACAGCAGGCATTTATGCAGATGCTTCTTCCAGCGCTAAGTCGCCAATCAATATAACTGTAAAGGGCAAGCTTAATATTGAAAACGTAGTTGGCAGTGCGATCCGTGTAATGAACAGTTCAACTGTATCTACTGCAGGTGCAACTATTAAAGCTCCGGATATGTCTAATGGTACGGAATATAGCCAATACTTTGCTTTGCAGGCTAACAAGGGTACTATTAACCTGAATACCGGTGAAGGCATTACCGCCGGAATCCTGGACGTTACCGGTGACATGAAGGTAACTAACTATAAAGCATCTGTTATCAATGTCAACATGACGAAGGGGTCTCAATGGACAGGTGCAGTTAGCAATATTCCTTCTAGTACTTATAATGCTCCTGATGGTCAGTTTAATCTGACAATGGCAGATGGTTCTGTATGGAATCATGTAACGGGACTTTCTACCGATACGCTGAAAAAAACCGACAGAAGCAATGTTTCTAAGCTGGACGGTTCCGGTGTAATTTACCAAAAATCCGACAAGGGTATTACCGTATATGATTATAGCGGTGATACAACTGTTGTTTACGGTCATGATACTGATAATCCGCAGAACATTACCGGTGGCGACTTCACTGTCAAGACAGCAGCTGCCGGCTCGAAGATTACTTTGGTAACTGACAGCCAGGGTATTACCAGCGGCTTTGATGCTAGCGATACTGCTGCAGAAAAGAATAATGTTAAGGAAGTACTGAACAAGCTGGCTAATAAGCTGTTCTACACAGGCTACAAGGATGCAAATCTGTCCGGTGTTGTTAAGATTGCCGACGGTTTGACAGCATCCAGCGTAAGCGCTTCTGTAAAGGCTTCCGGCGACATAACCTTCTCTGATGGCAGCAACGGAACGAAAAAGGCAGGTCAGGGCTTCTATGATTATACTCCGGAAGAGGACAAGCCTGATTACAAGACTGGCGCTATCACTACGTCGGAAAATATCAGCCTGAACCGCGAGGTAGACGAGAAGGGTGTTGCGCATATTAATGTAACGGAATCGAATGCCGGTAATAATAAATTTGCCAGCGCTCTCTATGCAGGTGAGGAGACCTCTCCGTCCAAACCAATGACTGTAAATATGTCCGGTAAAGGTCTGGCTTTGAATGCTGCGCAGACTAGCGGGCAGGCAGCAGCTATTTATGCAGGCGCTAATGCTCATATCAAGGTTGTCAATCAGTCTGCTGGCCAAAAGCTGGCGATTACAGCAAACAATACGGATACCAGAGGCGCTCATGGCATCTATGCTGATGGCAGTGCACATCTGAATATTTCTGGTCCGGTAGAAATTACCGATGTTGTTACGCAGGGTGATGCTGCAACCGGCATTAATATTCAGGGCAAGCAGAGTGAGATTAATATTGACGGCCCGCTGACAATCAGCAATGTCAAGGGTATTAGAGAACGCGGCAAAGGCGTAAATGCTGCCGGTATTCTGGTAACTGGTGATACCTCAACTGTAGCTGTCAGCGGTCCGGTGGATATCTCCGGTGTACGTGGCAGCGGCATTCTGCTGAAAGGCAAGGATACAAAGGTATCTGTTGGCGGCGGCACTATTACTGCAGCAGAGGACAGCGATAAGTCGCATAATTTCTATGCAGTCCGTGTAGAAAAGGGTACGCTGGACATCAACATGAAGGACGGCGCTGCAGGCAGCACGACCACTAAGATTACCGGCGATATGTATGCAACCGGCCAATATGGCAAGAAGATTGTGGAATACACCGGCGGCGAGCTGATTGACTGGAATGACGCAGGCGTTCTCAACGTTGCTTTAACCGATAAGGATTCCTTCTGGAAGGGCGTAGCAGCTTATGACATGTATAATGACAACTATGGCAGCGGTGGTAACACTATGCATGACATTGGCCAGTTCAACCTGTATCTGCAAAATGGCGCAGTCTGGACTAATGAACAGCAATCGCATGTGACAACGACAACCATAGCATCCAAAAATCCTGTATGGACAGGCAGCACTCTGGCAACACTGCATGGCGGCAATGGTGCGGCAAACGCAGGCCTGATTTACCAAAAGGATAACAATCCTATTTCTGTTGTAAATTATAGCGGTCATACTACAGTATTCTATGAGCATGATGCTGCTGATCCGACGAAGATTATCGGCGGTGATTTCAATATTACTAAGGCGGAGAAGGGCTCTGCTATTACCTTTATTACAGATAATAAGGGCATTACCTCCGGCTTTAATGACAGCGATACTGCTGAAGCAAAGGATAACGTAGCAAGCGTACTGAATAACTTGGCAGGCAAGCTGTTCTATCATAACTATACAGATGGCAACCTGCAGGGCGTTGTGAAGATCGCTGATGGCCTGACTGCTTCCTCCGCAGCACTGAAGACCGGCGATATTTCCTTCTCTACCGATGCGACCGGTACGAAGAAACCCGGCCAAGGCTATTATGACTATAAACCGTCTGGCGAGAAGCCGGAATACAAAACCGGTGCTATTAAAGAGTCTGAGGATATCAGCAAAACCCGTGAGGCAGACGCAAACGGCGTAGTTAAGGTCAAGGTAACTGAACCGACCATCACTGAAGGCTACAGCAAATTTGCTGCTGCTCTTTATGCAGATGATTCTACTGCTTCGATGAACGTGAAGATGGCTGGTAAAGACCTTTCTTTAAGCTCTGTAGTTGAAGCAGGCGCACAGGCAGCAGGTATTTTTGTAGACAAGGGCGCCGATATTACGATTGCTAATCCGTTTGTCAAACAAAAGCTGGCGATTACGGCAACTAATAATGATACCTATGGCGCATATGGTATTTTTGCTAAGGGCGATAATGCGAAGCTGAATATTTCTGGTCCTGTGGGAATTACCGATGTTACTACTAAGGGTGCAGCTGTAGGCGGCATTGTTGTACGTGGCCAAAATACCGATGTTGTTATCGACGGTCCGCTGACAATCAGCAATGTCAAAGCAGAAAGTGACAGCGCTAAGGGCTACAATGGTTTCGGTATCGGCGTAACCGGCGTTGGCTCTACTGTAGCAGTTAATGGTACGGTAGATATTTCAGGTATCCATGGCAGTGCAATTCTGTTGAAGGAAAGTGGCAATAAGGTATCTGTTGGCGGCGGTAATATCGCAGCAGCAGTAGACAGTGATAAATCGCATAACTACTATGCAGCTCGTGTTGAAAAGGGTACGCTCGATATCAACATGAAGGACGGCGTTGCCGGCGATACTACCACTACGATTACCGGTGATATGTATATCAACTGTCTGCATGGCATGAAGCCTCCTTCCCTTGGCAGCACAGAGCTTGTAGACTTTAAAGAGGAAGGCATTATTAATGTGGCACTGACCAATGCTGATTCCTATTGGAAGGGCGTAGCAGCTCATGAGAAATATAAAACAGATAGGCATCAATATGGCTATGATTTGCATGATGTTGGTGATCTGAACCTCTATCTGCAAAATGGTGCAACCTGGACTAATGAACAGCAGTCTCATGCAACTACTACCACTGTTAAGGATGGCATTTGGGACGGCAGCACGTTGGCAAGTCTCCACGGTGGCAAGGATGCGGCTCATGCTGGTCATATCTTCCAAAATGACAGCAAGAATATAACTATCAATAATTACAGCGGCAATACTAATATCTACTACGCACATACTGGCAATGGCGAAGCAGCTGAAAACTACGCAGCTGGCGATACCATTATCAAGAGTGCAGCAGCAGGCTCTGTAGTATCCCTGATTACTGACAACAAAGATGTTGCTATGGGCAATTCTGAAAGCGTTGCCAAGGTGCTGAATGCGTTGGCAGGCAAGCTGACCTACAGCAATTTTGCAACCGGTGAGAAAAACCTCAAGGGTTATGTGAAGATTGCCGAAGGCCTGACTGCTTCCTCCGCAGCGCTGAAAACCGGCGATATTTCCTTCTCTACCGAAACAACTGGTACTAAGACACCTGGTCAGGGCTATTATGAGTACGATGAAGTCGCAGAAAACACCTTTAATGCTCCAATCACTGGCGGCACAGATAAAAAATATACTGAGGCTGGTATTGAAAAAGAAAAGGGCGTTTACACCTTCACCAATGATACAGTTATTGATGTAACCAAAGGAGATTATAGCTCGAATCTGGGTGCTATTGAATCCAGCGGTGGTCCGGTTACTATAAATGCTGATGGTTTGAATCTGGATGTATCCTACCATGTTACTAAAGGCAGTAATGTAGCACGCGCAGTAGCAACCGGCCTCAGCTATGGCAAGGATGTTACCATCAAGGCTAAGAGATTGAAGCTCAGCACTGATACTACTGGCTTCTATGGTCAGGGTGTTTATGCAACTGGCGGCAAGATTACCATTGATGCGGATACTACAATTTCTACCTCTGCGCAGAATGAAAGTAATGGTATTTATAGCGGTAGTGGTGCTACTGTAAATATGAATGGTAGCCTTGATATTAAAAAGGATAGTAAGGCAGCTAATTACATTGCGCTGAAGTCTGATGCTAATGGTGTTATTAATGTCAACATCAAAGATGGCAAAGCAGGGGCGGGAATCGTTAAGATTGATGGCGATGTCTATACTAAATCTGCAGAGAGCTATGATTATTGGGAAGATGAGACAACGACGACTTCTTCTACTGTTAATCTGGCATTGCAGGGTGCAGACAGTACTTGGAATGGTCGCAGCATTTATGAGGCTGCTTCCTCCGGTGATGACAAGACAAGCTACGGCAGCTTTAACCTGTGGCTGACAGACGGCGCTTCCTGGAATAATCAGAAGAACGCCAAGGTAATGCCGAACGGCTTTGCAGGCAGTCATGTAACGAATTTTGTCGGCGGCGCTGATGCAGCTCATGCAGGCAATATCTTCCAAAACGACAGCAAGAGCTTGACTATTGATAAATACAGCGGCAACACCAATATCTTCTATGCACACGATGGCAATGGTGAAACAGCTGAAAACTACAAAGCAGGCGACACTGTTATCAAGAGTGCGGCAGCAGGCTCTGTAGTATCTCTGATTACCGACAACACCGGCGTTGCTATGGATAGCAAAGATAGCGTAGCTAACGTGCTGAACGCATTAGCAGGCAAGCTGACCTACAGTAATTTTGCAACCGGTGAGAAGAACCTGACAGGCGTTGTGAAGATTGCTGACGGCCTGACTGCTTCTTCCGCAGCTCTGGAAACAGGCGACATCACATTCACTGAAAAAGGTAAAGGTACTTATGTTAAGCCTGAACCGGTGGATGACACTCACTTTACGGAAAAGATTACCGGTGGACTTGATCAGAAGTATGTAGATCTGGGCATCGAAAAAGAGAAGGGTGTTTATACCTTTGTTAAGGATACCGTTATCGACGTAACCAAAGGCAAGGATACTGCTATGGTGGCTATCGGCTCTAAGGGTGGTCCGGTTACAATTAACGCTGAGGGTAAGACCTTGGATGTATCCTTCCATTCTGATAAAACCTTTGCAGCACGTGCAATTGCTTCGGAAACGTATTATGGTGGTAAGCCTATTACCATTAAAGCAGGCAAATTAAATCTTAATGCTGAAGCTGTGGACGGTGAAAGTCAGGGTATTTTCGCTAAGGTAGGCTCCACTATTACCATTGATGCAGATACTACAATTACCACTTCCAGTAATAAGGAAAGCAACGGTATCTATGCTGGCAACAGAGGCGTTGTCAACATGAATGGTAATCTGGAAATCAAAGAGGATACCAAGGCAAAAGCATACTATGCATTGAAGGCCGATGGCACCGGCGTTATCAACGTCAACATCAAGGATAACAATGCAGGCGACAATGTTGTTAAATTCACTGGCGATATCTATGCTAAGGATAAGGAATCTAGCATCAATTTGGCGTTGAAGGGCGCAGATAGCATTTGGACTGGCAGCAGCATGAACGAAACTGCTGACAGCGCTAAGCATGGTCAATTTAACCTGTGGCTGGCAGACGGTGCTTCCTGGAATAACCAGGTAACTGGCAAGGACGCTCTGGCAGGCTTTGCAGGCAGCCATGTAGCAAACTTTGTTGGCGGCAGCGATGCGGCTCATGCAGGCAGTATCTTCCAAAATGACAGCAATAATCTGACTATCGATAACTACAGTGGCAATACCAACATCTTCTACGCTCATACCGGCAACGGTGAAGCAGCTGAAAACTACGCAGCAGGCGATACCATTATCAAGCATGCGGCAGAAGGCTCTGTATTATCCATGATTACCGACAACACCGGTATTGCAATGGATAACGAATACAGCGTAGCTAGTGTGCTGAACAACCTTGCTGGCAAGCTGACCTACAGCAACTTCACTAAGAAAGAAAACAATCTGACCGGTTATGTGAAGATTGCTGACGGCTTGACTGCTTCTTCCGCAGCAATGCAGACCGGCAACATCTCCTTCAATGCTGAAACTGGTAAGGGTAGCCTGGAGAACGGTTCTCTGAAGCCTGGCTTTACCTATCCGGAAACCCAAAAACCGGGCAGCAATGTAATCAACCAGGGCATTACCGGTAACGCTAAGGATGATTACCAGCTGAAGAAGGACGGTATCCTGAAGGAAGACGGCACCTATGTATTCACTCAGGATCCGACTAAGATCGAGGTTGAAAGCGGCGCTGCAGTAGATGCAACCGATAAGAATGTCAATATCGATACTACTCAGGCTAAGCTGATCCTGAAGGGTGCATCCGCAGGCATCAATACAAATGGCAACGACGTTACTGTTAAGGGTAATACTGAAATTAGTGGTGAAACTGGCATCAATGCTGATAAAGGCAACGTAATCTTGAACGGCAGCACCAATATTACCGGCAATGACGGTAAGGGTGTCGCAATTAATGCAAGCAACGGCGGCAACGTAACTATTGAAAGCAGCAACAGTGCTGTAAACATTAATGGCAAGATTAATGCTAATGGCGGCAGTATTGTGATTGACAGCGGCAATGCAACTGGTAAGATTACCGGTGACGTTAAGGCAGTCAATAAAGGCAGCGTGGGAATCAGCCTGAACGACAAGACTTCCTTGCTGAAGGGCGGCTACAAGGTTGATGGCAACAGCAGCATTGTGATGAACATCAAGAACGGTGCAACCTGGGAGGTAGAGGATTATAAGGAAACTTCTGCAGCATATCGTATGGCTCGCGCAAGCCTGGCTCCGGCAGCACCTGGTACTGTTACAGGCCTGATCATCAACGGTGGTGTGAAGGAAGGCGAAGCTGGTAATCTCAAGATCAATAGCACGAGCAATCTTGATGTAGCAAGCTGGTCCGGCTGGGAAAATGTTCTTTATATTCATAATGACAAGGGTGCAAATGTAGACGATTATGTAACAGCAGATGGTGCAAAAGCAGGCAATGTTATCATCAACAGCGCCCAAGAAGGTTCCGGCTTAATCCTGTCCACTGATAACACAAATATCAACGTGAAGAGCAAGACTGAAGTTGAAGCAGCGCTGACCGCATTGGCACAAAAGGCTCAATATACTGACCACGCGGCAAATGGTGCTAACCTGAAGGGTAAGGTTAGAATTGCAGAAGGCCTGACTGCCGGAAGCGTAACCGGTGAAATGAAGTGGAATGCAGCAGGTTTTGGTGAATATGATCCTAGCAGCATCAAGTGGTCTGAAATCATTGAGGGCGACTACGAAACCTTGGTAATGCAGGGCGTAAGAAGTGCAGCAACGACCTCTATGCACACCTGGCGTGACAACATGCAGGATACCTACACCGGTGCAGACCTTGCAGATGCAGACGGTATCTTCGCAAAAGCATTGGGCGGCAAGACTAGCTCCGATGTTCACGGCCTGAAGGACAGCAACAACTACCGTGGTGTACAGGTTGGCTTTGACAAGGCAGTGGCAAACGGCTGGCATGCAGGCGTAGCCTTTGATTACCGCGATGGCGATTCCAACTATCTGCTGGGCGGCAAGGGCGACAACCAGATGTACAGCTTCGGCGTATATGGCGTGAAGAGCTTCGCAGACCAGTCCTACCTGCGTGTAGCAGCAAAAGCAGGCCGCGTTGAAAACGAATACGACGTATACAACGAAATCCGCAGCCTGAAGCTGCACGGCGATTACAAGTCTAACGCTTACGGTCTGACCATGGAATATGGCAAAACCTTCGGTACTGAGACGAACTACTTCACCCCGAAGGCACAGCTGACCTGGTCTCAAGTAGGCAGCAAGGACTATGCAGCACATACTCCGAATGACACCATGTACATCGACCAGGATGCTTACAGCAGCTTCGTTGGTCGTCTGGGTGTTGAAGCAGGCATGAAGAGTGCCAAGGGCAGCGTATATGTTGGCCTGTTTGCAGCTCATGAATTCAATGGCGACATCAGTGCAAGCTACTTTGCTAAGGATGGCGGCAAGAAGTATACCAGCTTCGACGGCAAGGATACCTGGATGGAAATGAAGCTTGGCGGTACTTATGACTTTAGCAATACTGCACATCTGTATGCAGATATTGCTAAAGACTTCGGCGGCGACTTTGAGCGTAAGTGGAAGCTGAACGCCGGCATTCGCTTTGAGTTCTAATAAATTTATTTAGCTCTCTCATTTTTTCATACTTAGCTGTGGCGCTGCGCTGGCAGCGTCGCAGCAACTCTCAAAGTTTTTTCAATTACTCATACACATATAAAAGCAGCCCTGAGAAGTGCTTTCTCGGGGCTGCTTTGTTTGTGGTTGAGCTTAATTTGTTGCAATTTCGACCTTCTTGCCACTGAAGGCAATGCCGTATTTGTAAATAGTTTTGATGCTTTGCTGGCGTAGCTCTGTATCATAATGCTTGCTTTCAATTTGCGCTAAGGCGTTAGCTGCCAAAGCCTTCAGCTTTTCTTCCGTCGCGTCCTTAGCAGCCTTGATTTCAATAATGATACCTGGCATAGCTGCAGTTTTAGGCTGTAGCTGAATATCATAGCGTCCTTCGCCGCTTTCGCGATTGGAGCTGACGTAATAGGTGTTGGTAAATAATCCTGTCATACCTAAAAGCAGACCTTGATAATAGTTTTCTTTGAGCGTGTCATAGTAGCTGACAGTTTCTAAAAGGAACTTTTTAAGCACATTTTGCAGTGCAGGGCCATTTTTAGTTATGAGATATTGCTGGAGTAAATTAATCGCTGTACTGTCAATTTTGTCTGCTAACAGAGCAACAATCTCTTGACTATAAACGCTTTGGATTTCTTTGTTGGGAATACTAAGCTCACATAGACAGATGCCGTTGGCTCTTGTAGTTTTGATGGATTTCAAATAACCTGTCATTAACAGAAAGCCAAAAATATTAGTTTGCTGCTCTTTTAGCTTTGGATAGATGATGCTTGTATCAACTATTGATTCTACGGCAGAACCATTTAATAAAGCACGAAGATTTTCACAAGTGCTGGCATCAAGGCCCTTGATTATTTCACGGATAGTGGAGTTTTCGGAGGTTTGTACCCAATAGGGTTCTGCTTCACAATAATTATTGAAATATTTAAGAACAGACCAAGGATTATAAATCTCTGTATTACCAAACCTGTAACCATCATACCATTCTTTAATTTCAGGAATTTTATCAGCTGCTTGATAGTATGCGGCCATAGTATTAACTTCAGCACTGGTGAAGCCAAAGAAATCACTATATCGTTTATCTAACAGTGAGTTAACATTGACGTTGTTCAGACCACTAAAAATACTTTCCTTGGCAACACGTAAAATTCCAGTCAAAAAGCCAAAGGAAATGTGTTGATTGTCTTTTAAAACAGATGAGAGCAGGTCTCGCGTGAATTGTATTGTTGCATCATAAAAACCGTGAATATAACCTGCTTGAATAGGGGTATCGTACTCATCAATTATGATTATAGGTGCTTTAGCGTAATGCTCATGCAGCATTTGTGAAAGACGTAGCAAACTGGTAGCATAATCCGTTTCGGTACCATGACCGCTAGTGATTTTTTCGTAGAAATCTGGGTTAGATAAATTTTTGCTGTATTTGAGCTCTGAATGGCGCAGAAATTCATCTTTTATCGTTTCTTTTAGACGTGCATATAAGTCTGACCAATTATTTTTATTGGCATCCTTAAAGCTTAAGAAAATAACAGGATATTGTCCTTGGTGCTGTGTATATTTTTCACCTGTCTGCCAAATGCTTTTATTGATAAAATATTTGCTTGTATCGTATTTGGCTTTTTCGAAAAAGGTACGCAGCATATACATATTTAGTGTTTTGCCAAAGCGACGTGGACGGGTGAAAAGAGTAACTTTCGCTTGTTCGTCAAGAATATCCTTAATTAGTAGAGTTTTGTCAACATAATAGTAATCTTGGCTGACCTTTTTGTAATCTGATGCGCCGATAGGCAAAGGTAATTTATTTTGCATGGAGTATAGCCTCCCTTCGTTCGTTATGCATATACATCGTAATTCGTATTTTCTTATATTATAGCATTTTTTCAGGGCTGTTAGTAGTAGATAGAAAATTTTCCTGAGCACGCATTAACACAAAACGAGATTTTTTAACAGCGAAAATCTACACAAAACGAGTTTTTTTAGCGTGCTAAAGTAATTTGTTACAAAAATCTTGATAGTAGAAGCACTATATGCAGCACTTCCCGAACTTTTAACAGCTCTAAAGCAATTTCCTAATTGGAAAATTTAAAGTGAATTACTTGACACTACTACTACTATATACTGTAAACTATCTTCATTATTACGCACATTCAAGGAGGGTTCTATGTCTGAAAAGCTTTGCACCTTATCGACTGGTGATGAGGTTTATTTTTACGATAAAAGCATAGTTATCTGCTTTCAGGGAAAGCGGAAGGTTTTGAGCACGTCGTTATATAATGGCGGCTATCATGAAGATTTCACTGCTGTCTATAATTATGATGCGAAACAGGGGGCAGGAATGCCCTGCGAGATGCTGGCAGATAATTATGTAGACCACATGCAACTGATCTCACAGCGTCTGGCGCTTGCTCCGGAGAAGGTGAGCGGGATGTCGACGGCGGCGAGCATGGAAAATGTGGCAATTGAAACCTTGAAGTATAAGGAGCTGACGGTGACGGCGATAGTTACCGGCGGCATTGAAACAAATGGCGGACGCGTCGGTGATCCGGCGGATTATTACAGGCCGCAGGAGAAGACTGTGAAGTATGGCACGATAAACATTATGCTGGTTCTCGACTGCGACCTTGCGCCGGGGACGATTGCCAGAGCGCTGGTGACTTGTACGGAGGCGAAAACGGCAGCGATTCAGGAGCTGCTGGAGGGCAGCAAGTATTCGCAGGGCTTGGCGACCGGCTCTGGCACAGACCAGACGATGATTGTCTGCAATGCTGAAAGCGAGCTGTATCTTGACGGTGCAGGCAAGCATTCCAAGCTGGGCGAGCTGATAGGCAAAGCTGTTATCGCAGCGGTGAAAAAGGCGCTGGCGAAGCAGTCCGGCCTTACGCCGACGCTGCAGCATAACGCTTTTCGTCGCCTGAAGCGCTTCGGTGTTCAGCCTGGCGGTATGTGGGAGGATTTTCACAGTGCGCAGCCTGCTGTAATCAAGCCTGAGTATCTTGTGGCTGCGGAAAAACTGGCGTGCGAGGAGACGATGCTCACTTTTACTTCATTATATATACATCTGCTTGACCAATGCGCCTGGGAGCTTATCAGTCCGCAGGAAATGCAGCAGGCAGGGCAGGAGCTTTTGCAGCTTTTGGCAGCAAAATACGAGGTGCAGGAGGAAACGGTTGCCGAGGCGACAGGTGAGTCGCTGCTCGCAAGCTGGAAAAAGCAGTTTAATGCTGTGCTGAAGACAAGACTTGCAAAGTAATCGTTGCTTACTCGAGATGCAAAAAACTTTCTTGACAAGTATCCTTAAACGTGCTATAAATTTATATTTGTTAGATGTTTTTATGTATGTGAGAGGATGAGAATCTATGAGAAAGTGTACTAAAATTTCTTTGGCGGCTGTGCTTGCAACTGCAAACCTTGGTTTTGCTGTTCCGGCATTTGCTGAGGAACTGGCAACCTATAATCTTGATACGATGGTTGTTACTGCTCAGCGTGAAAGTAAGCGTGATGTTGATACGCCTGCTTCTGTTACAGCGCTTTCGCAGCAGCAGCTTGTGGAGACTGGTGCGAGCAACCTTTTTGATGCTTTGCGTATGCAAAGCGGTGTAACCACTTATTCCTATGGCGGCAGCCAGTCTTTTGGCGGTAGAAACGCCAAGGTGCTGATGCGTGGTGCGAGCAATGGCACTGTGGTGATGATTGACGGTATGCCTGCTAATATTAATGAAACATATTATCTGGATACTATTCCTGTAGAATCTATTGAGCGTGTAGAGATTGTCAAGGGCGCAGCTTCTACTCTTTATGGCTCTGAGGCTTCTACTGGTGTTATCAATATCATCACGAAAAAGAAGATGGCTAATACTCTGTCATTGACTAAGGGCGAATATGGCAAGGCGAAGGAAGCGCTGACGCTGAATGCTGACAAGCTGAATTTGGCAGTGGCGCTGGAGCAGAGCGACCCGCTGAAGGGTTATAACGATACTTATAGACAGATTAACGATTTGAATAAGAAGTCCTTTACGGCAAGCTATAGGTTTGATGATAACTGGAGCTTTTCGCATCAGCACAATGACAGCAAATTTTCCTATGATAAGTTCGACAAGAGCTGGAGCAAGCTGACAGAGGATGCGAAGTACCATTATATTGATGATTTTTCGCGTCTGCAATATAAGGATGGCAGCGTAAGCGCTAATCTGTTCTATAATCGCAGCAATCGCCGAAATCAGACCTATAGCGTCAAAGACTCTAAATTCACCAAGCTGGACCATTTACGCTTTGACACTATAGGTCTCGATTTACAAAAGCAGATTGAAAGCAAATTTGCTGATATTATTGTTGGTACGACGATTTCGCGTGATTCCTATAAGAACGATATTTCTGTAGCTAAGAATATTACGCCTGGAACGCAGATTAATGAGTTCAGAACAAACTACGCTGTATTTGCGCAGCTGTCTAAGGATTTGGGCGACGGCTATACGGCTACTGTTGGTGCTCGTGAAACTATCGTTGAAGCTAACAAGAAATATGACGCTTTCACCCCGCAGTTTTCCTTGCTGAAAAAGCTGGATGAAAACAGCAGTCTTTATGCAAATGCTGCTAAGTCCTTCAAAATGCCGAGCTTTACGCAGATTTATGGTGGCGGTAGTGCTAATTTCGCGGCAAATCCATTTCTTGAGCCGGAGGAAGGCTGGACATATGAGTTTGGCTACAAAAAATCCTCGAGTACAAGTATGTTCAAAGCTGCTTTGTACTATATGGACTTAGATACCATTGAGTATGAAGGCGACGGAAGTTTAGCGAAGCCTTATTATACTCGCAATATGTCCTTTATAAACAAAGGCGTAGAAGTGACCTATGATAAGGATTTTGGCAGCAAGTACAGCTATTCTCTTGGTGCGAACTATTGCAATCCTATGGGAAAAAATAAAGCAGGTGCGTGGGAGCGTAAGTTTGCACGTGAGCAATACAATGCCAGCATCAAATATCATGGTGACAGATTCAATGCGGCACTGACAGGCATGTTCATGACGGATAGAGCAAGCAACTGGGGCGATTTGCTGCCGGTAAACTTTATCGCCAGCTATAAACTTGACAAGAGCAGTACGGTAGAGCTGGGTGTAGAGAATATTTTCGACAGAGATGACCTTGTAAGCAATCCTGGTTCGGCCACAAAATATTACTGCTTGCCGCGTATGGTGCATGTAACATATACGTATAAGTTCTAAAAATGAAAAACATACAACGATAAACTTTACAGCTTGTTCGTTGTATGTTTTCGTTTTTTATGATAAAATTCTTATAGACAATCGTGTTGCAGGGTGGGCATTGCCAAAATTCTCTAAGAGAATCGAGGTGATGCTTATGAAGAACTATGACTTTAAAGACCTTATGGCTTTTGGTATGTTCATTCTGGCATTGCTGACTTTTATATTTCAGTATAGCAAGTAGTTCAGACATAGAAAAACCGCCCCAAAACTTGACAGGTAGCAGGGCGGCTCTTCCGTTTTAGCTCTTGGCAACCCACCCTTGTGGGCGGTTGTCTTTTTCTATAATATAACATATAACTTTTTTTTTTTCAAGGATTCTTTTGTGAATTCTTTTTAGCGTAATATGAGTAACATCATTACATTTTTCTTGACCGTATAGCGGGTATATGGTTTAGATGAACGCAAATTTTACCAGAGATTTTCGGGCGGCGCGCTGCGCCGTCCTTTTTGTCGTGCGTCGAAAAGTAACGAAGCTTAAATTTTTTACAAAACTTTTAACAAAAATCACAGTCCGCTATTTGTCATTAGCCTATAAATGTAGTATAATACAGAGTGAGAGTATGTGTGCGGACACAGTATCAAATAAATTTTCTACATTTGTACGGAAGAATGTAAAATAAAAATGGAGGTGTATTTTTTTTGGCTAAATTTCAACACAAGGTTCAGATTATCCCGTTAGGCGGTCTGGGCGAAATTGGTAAAAACATGACAGTATTTCGTTACGGAGATGACATCATCCTGATTGATGCAGGCTTGATGTTCCCGGAAGACGATATGCTCGGCATAGATTTAGTAATCCCTGATATTACGTATTTAATTGAGAACCAGGATAAGGTGAAGGGCATTTTCCTGACACATGGTCACGAGGACCATATTGGTGCGCTGCCTTATGTTATGAAACAGATTGATTGTCCCGTTTATGGTACCGCACTGACTCTGGGTATTCTGCAAGGTCGTTTGAAGGAAAATGGTGTAGGCAACGAAAACCTGCGCGTAGTAAAACCCGGTGATAAGATTACCGCCGGTGCCTTCAAGCTTGACTTTATTCGTGTAAACCACAGCATTCCTGATGCTGTAGCAATTGCGATAAACACGCCGATTGGCACGATTATTCACACCGGCGACTTTAAGATTGACCATACGCCTGTTGATGGACAGGTTATGGAGTTCAACAAGTTTGCTGAGTACGGCGACCGCGGTGTGCTGTGCCTGCTGGCTGACAGCACGAACGCTGAGCGTCCTGGCTTTACGCCGAGCGAGAAGATGGTTGGTCAGACCTTTGATGAGGAGTTCCGCTATGCGAAGCACCGCATTATCGTAGCGACCTTCTCCTCTAACGTTCATCGTATCCAGCAGGTTGTTGATACTGCAATCAAATATGACCGTAAGGTTGCTGTTATTGGTCGCAGCATGGTAAATGTTGTAAATATCTCTCGCGAGATGGGCTATCTGAAGGCTCCGGACGGAGTTATTATTGATATTGATGAAACTCATAACTATACGCCGGAGAAGGTTGTTATCATTACCACCGGCAGCCAGGGCGAGCCGATGTCCGCGCTGACACGTATGGCTATGAATGACCATAAGAAGGTTGATATTATGCCTGGCGATACCGTTATTATCTCTGCTACCCCGATTCCGGGCAACGAGAAGCTGGTATCCCGCACGATTGACCATCTGTATAAGCTGGGTGCTGATGTTATCTATGAAAAGAGCAACGGCGTCCATGTTTCCGGTCACGCCAGCCAGGAGGAAATCAAGATGATGCACAATCTGGTGCGTCCGAAATTCTTCATGCCTGTGCATGGCGAATACCGTCATCTGGTTAAGCATGCTAATCTGGCGAAGAGCCTGGGTATGCCTGCTGACCACATTGTTATCGGTGAAAATGGCAGCGTTATCGAGCTGACGAAGAACAGCATCGGTATCAACGGCAAGGTTCCGGCCGGCAAGGTGCTGGTCGATGGCCTCGGCGTTGGCGATGTTGGCAATATTGTTCTGCGTGACCGTCGCCAGCTGTCTCAGGACGGTATCATGATTGTTGTTGTGACGATTGATAAGGAATCCTGCCACGTTGTTTCCGGCCCGGATATTGTTTCCCGCGGCTTTGTATATGTACGTGAGGCAGAGGACCTGATGGATGAAGCACGCGACAAGGTGCAGGCTGCGCTGGAACGCTGTGAGGAAAACAATGTTTCCGAATGGTCCGCGATTAAGTCCACCGTTCGCGATTCTCTGGGACGCTTCCTGTTCGAAAGAACTCGTCGCCGCCCGATGATTCTGCCGATTATTATGGAAATCTGATTTGTGAATTTATAGGAGTTGTCTGCATTGCGTCAAGTAAGAAGGAAGAAGCAAAAGAATAACAGCTATCATCGTCTCGTCGGCTTAGGCTGCCTTGTGATGGGACTGCTTTTTGCTGCGGCCTTTTTCCTTGACAGCGATAGCGGCCTGCTGCAATTTGCGGCTAAGGTCGAGTCGTATCTGCTGGGTAGGGGCGCGCTCTTTCTGCCGTTAGGCTTCTTTGCTGTGTCCTGGCAGCTGTTAGCAGGCGGTCAGCTCCATGTTTTTAACAAAAAAACACTGGTTTTTGCTTTGGTGATGCTGTGCCTTACGGGCACAGCTCACGCTGTTTTTGTACCTGTGAATGAAGAGCTGGCGCCGGAGCAGCTGCCCTTGGGCGGCGGACTGGTAGGCGGTCTGCTCGTGTCTATGCTGCACGGCCTCTTAGGTGAGCTTGCGACGTATGCCGTTTTGTTCGCTGGCTGGCTGGCGAGCCTGTATCTGCTTTTGCCGGTTCACCAATGGTGGGAGCTGCTGCAGGACAAGCTGACGCAGGACGATATCACTATCGTGCGTCCTGAGAAAAAGCAAAGTGACGTCATGGTGGCGGCAGAAAGCAGGTCGCGCTTTCCTTCGCAGAGCACAACAGCTGTGAGAAAGCTGTCGAAGGCGATGCCGCAGACGGCGGCAGCTGTGCGTAAGCCTTCTGTGAAGCACGATATTTATAACAACCCTGATTTTAAGGCCTTTACTGACGGTGTGCAGAAGCCGCATGGCATTAAGCGCATCCTGCCGGTGAAGGAGGAAAACGTTTATACTCAGCCGCTGGTTAAGGAGGAGCTGGAGCGCGATCCGGTGCAGATTCCCGATTTCGAGCCGACGCGCAGCACAAGAACTCGCGTCTATCGCCCTGTTGTCGATTATGAGCAGGAGGCAGACTACGTTCCTGACGCACGCTTCCTTGATGATGAGGAGGAGAGCAGACCGGCTGCTGATGTCGTAAGCTATCCTGTGCCGGAGCACAGCATTGAGCCTGAGCATGAGGCGTTTGAGGAAGCACACGCTCCCTGTGCTGCTGCGAGCAGATTTGCTGAGGTTGAACGATATGACGAGGAAGAGCCGCAGCCAAAGCTACCGCCTGCACCTGTCGCGCTGAAGCCTGTCCGTGAGATTCATATTACGGACAGCGCGGACAAGATTATTACCACTTCTGCAGTGCAGAACGTGGATGAGCCGCTGGATGCTTCCGGCTACCGTCTGCCGCCGCTGGAGCTTTTGGATATACCCAAGGCTACTGACCCGGCAACGTATCAGGAGGATATTCTTGACCAGTGCGCTGTGCTGGAGCAGACGCTGCGCGACTTCAAGGTACGCGCTAATGTCATTGATGTGACGCGCGGCCCTTCAGTTACGCGCTTTGAGCTGGAGCCTGCGCCGGGCGTAAAGGTTAGCTCCGTAGTTAATCTGGCGGACGATATTGCTTTGCGTCTGGCAGCACCAGGCGTGCGTATCGAAGCGCCGATTCCCGGCAAGTCAGCCATCGGTATTGAAGCGCCGAACACGAAGAACGATACGGTCTGCTTCCGCGAGGTCGTGGATAACGAGGTCGTGCGCAAGGAGCCCTCGAAGCTCTGCATTGGCTTGGGCAAGGACATCAGCGGCAATATTATTTCTGCCGATTTGTCCAAGATGCCGCATCTGCTTGTGGCCGGCTCTACCGGTTCCGGCAAGTCGGTGTGCATCAATACGATTATCGCCGGAATTTTATATAAGGCCCGGCCTGAGGAGGTCAAGCTGATCTTGGTTGACCCGAAGGTTGTTGAGCTGTCTAATTACAATGGTATTCCGCATTTATTGACGCCTGTTGTTACAGAGCCGAAAAAAGCTGCTTCGGCCTTGCATTGGGCTGTGGCAGAGATGGAGCGACGTTATAAGGCTTTTGCCGATAACCATGTGCGCGAAATCAAAAGCTACAATCAGCAGGCTGCCGAAAAAATGCCGTATATAGTTATCATCATCGACGAGCTGTCAGATTTGATGATGGTGGCGAAGGTGGATGTCGAGGATGCTATCCTGCGTCTGGCACAGAAAGCCCGTGCCGCCGGAATTCATCTGATTCTGGCAACGCAAAGGCCTTCTGTCGATGTTATCACTGGTATTGTGAAGGCCAATATTCCTTCACGTATCGCGTTTGCTGTTTCGTCGCAGACGGATTCACGCACTATCCTAGATATGGGCGGTGCGGAGAAGCTTTTAGGCAAAGGCGATATGCTGTTTTATCCCATAGGCATGAATAAGCCTGTCAGAGTACAGGGAGCCTTTGTTACTGATGCTGAATTGAACAAAATTGTGGACTTTATCGTCAAGCAGTCTATTCCTGTTAACTACAGTGAAGAGGTTACAGCGCAAAAGCTGGAATGCGACGAGAAAGAGAAGAATAATGAAAAGGCAGGGCCGAGCGCTCCTGCTGAGGATGAATTATTCGAGGATGCCCTGCGTCTGGTTTTGGATATGGGGCAGGCCTCCAGCTCTATGCTGCAGCGCCGTTTTGGCATCGGCTATAACAGGGCAGCACGTCTTGTAGATACGATGGAGGAGCTGGGGATTGTCGGACAATATGCCGGCAGCAAGCCACGAGAGGTTGTTATTTCGCGTCAGGAAGCAGAGGAACGCTTTCTGCAGCATGATTAAGCGGAGGTACTGACAAATGGAAAGTGAAAAAAGTATCGGCACAATTTTAAAGGAAAAAAGGGAGTCCAAGGGACTTACCCTGATGGATATTGAACGCGGAACGAGTATCCGCAGCCGTTATATACAAGCAGTCGAGAATGATGAATATGAGAAAACTCCGGGTGGTGTTTTCCTGAAGGGTATTATTCGCAATTATGGCGATTTTCTCGGCTTAGATGGTATGGCTTTGCTGCAGCGCTACAAGGGAACGACTGCAGGCAAGGCAAATGAGAAGGCCATCAGCGACGGTATCCGTGAGGTTGACAATGTTCGTATGAATATCCAGCTGAAGGATAAGCGCGATATTGGCAGCGGCACAGGCAGATTTGAGCTGCCCTCGCTGCCGAAGCTGCCGGTTAAGCAATGCCTTGCAGGTTTGGCTGTAGTGGCAGTGCTGGGCGCTGGCTACGTTGCTATCCCGAAGGCCATTGACTACGTGAAGAATCTTCCGAGCGAACCGAAGCAGGAGGAAAAGGCAGCAGCTAGCGCTGAGCAGAATACTGCTAAGGCTCCGTTAGACAAGGTTGTCGTGGAGATGGAGGCTTCTGGCTCCTGCTGGACGGAGGTTACAGCTGACGGCAAGGAGATTTTTGCCGGTATGCTGCAGGCCAAGGAAAAGAAAACCTTTGAAGCAAAGGATAAGCTGATTGTCAAATATGGCAATATCGGCGTGATGAATATCAAGGTCAACGGCGAGCCTGTTAACCTTAATGGTGAGCATGGCGTAGCAGTCAAGACCTATCTGCGTGCTGCGGCAGCAGAAACCTCGAAGGCAGCAGAGGCTCCTGCGCCGAAGGAAGAGGAGGCAGCGACCGCTTCGCAGCCTGAGCAGAGCAGCGCAGCTGTGCCTGCAGCTCAGCCTGAACCGGAGCCTGCACCAGCGCCAGAGCCTAAGGCTGCTGAGCCTGCACCGCAAGCACCTGCTGCTGAAGCAAAGGAGGCGCCGCAGCCTGCCGCTGCTGCAGAGCAGAAGTAAGTTTATAGGAGTTATCCATGAAACAGTTTATACCAATTTCACATGAGGAAATTGTTGAGCGTGGCTGGGAGCAGATTGATTTTCTGTTCATTAGCGGCGATGCCTATGTAGACCATCCATCCTTCGGTCCAGCAGTTATCTGCCGCGTGCTGGAGGCGCATGGCTACAAGGTGGCAATGCTGTGCCAGCCTGCGTGGGATAAAATAGAAAATTTTGCCGCCTTGGGCAAGCCGCGTCTGGGCGTAATGATTTCCGGCGGCAACCTTGATTCCATGCTTTGCCGCTATACTGTAGGCAAGCATGAACGTGCCGTTGACAAGTATACTGCCGGCGGCGAGGTTGGCAAGCGTCCTGACCATGCGACCTGTGTTTATGCGCAAAAGGTGAAAAAGCTTTGGCCGGAGCTGCCGGTGGTTATCGGCGGTATAGAGGCGAGCTTGCGCCGCTTCGTGCATTTTGATTACTGGGAAAATAAGCTGCTGCCTTCGATATTAGAAAGCAGCGGAGCAGACGTTCTCGTATACGGCATGGGCGAAAAGCAGGTTGTCGAGATTGCCGACTATCTCGCCGGTGGTGCGCGTGCTGAGGATTTGCATTATATCCGTGGCACTGCCTATGCTGCTGACGCGTTGCCTGAGGGCGAGGAGTATGTAGAGCTGCCCGGCTGGGCAGAGATTACTGCTGACCGCAAGGAGTTCGCGCGTGCCTTCAGGCTGCAAAGCAGGGAGCAGGATCCCTTCTACGGCAAGATGGTCGTACAAAAGGGACAGCAAAAGTATATTGTACAAAATCCGTCTATTTATCCGCTGACGATGGAGGAGATGGACGCTGTTTATGATTTGCCCTACGTTCGTACCTGGCACCCTAGCTATGACGAGCTGGGGGGCGTAGCAGCGCTCGAGGAGGTGCAGTTCAGTCTGGTGAGCTGCCGCGGCTGCTTTGGCAGCTGTTCGTTCTGCGCAATTCATGCGCATCAGGGACGTATTATTCAGGCGCGCAGTCATGAGTCCATTTTGCGTGAGGCCAAGCTTTTAATCAAGCTGCCCGGCTTCAAGGGCTATATTCATGACGTTGGCGGCCCAACGGCTAACTTCCGTCATCCTGCCTGTGCCAAGCAGCTGAAATACGGCGTGTGCAAGGACAGGCAGTGCCTGTTCCCGAAGCCGTGCCCGAATCTTGATGCTGACCATAGCGATTATGTAGCGCTTTTACGCAAGCTGCGTGCTCTGCCAGGCGTCAAGAAGGTGTTCATCCGCAGCGGTATTCGCTACGATTATCTGCTTGCTGATAAGAAGCAGGAGTTCCTTGACGAGCTGTGCCGTTACCACATCAGCGGTCTGCTCAAGGTTGCACCTGAGCATATTGCGCCGCAGGTGCTGGCGAAAATGGGTAAGCCCGGCAAGGATGTATATCTGAAATTCATGCGTGCTTTCACGCAGAAAAATAAAGAAATAGGTCTGCCGCAGTATCTGGTGCCGTATTTTATTTCCAGTCACCCTGGCTGTACGCTGAACAATGCTATTGAGCTGGCAGAGTTCTTGCGTGACATCAAGCATCAGCCGGAGCAGGTGCAGGACTTCATTCCTACGCCTGGCAGTGCAGCGACAGCAATGTATTATTCCGGTGTTGATCCGGAAAGCGGACAGAGCGTGTTCGTCGCTCGCAATCCGCATGATAAAGCTATGCAGCGTGCGCTGATGCAATATCGTGCGCCGCGCAACCGCAAGCTGGTGCTGGAGGCTCTGCAAAAGGCCGGTCGTATGGACCTCGTTGGCAGCGGACATAAGTGCCTGCTGCATACTGAGAGCAGCAACGGACGACCTGATAAGAAGGGCCCGCGTAGACCGAACACTGGTGATAGAAGGCAGAATAAACGCCGCAAATAGAACTGGGGCTGATTGTATGTTGAAGCTGACAAAAAAATATCTTGCTTTGTTTGCCCTGATGCTCAGCTGCCTGCTGCTTCTGGCAGGCTGTGGCGGAGCACCAAAGCAGCAGCCTGAGGCGGATAAGCATAAGCAGCAGTTGCTAGTTTTATATTCGGAGCTGGATAATAAGTTTACAGAGGATCTTGTGGCAGCCTTCAATAAGGAGCAGAAGGAGCTGCAGCTGCAGGCTATCTACGAGCTGAAGTCTGATGGCATTAAGCCGGACGTGGTGCTGGCAGAGCGACGTACACTGAGCGGCCTGCAAAGGCAGGAGCGCCTGAAGCCTTTGGCCTTTGCCGCTGGCGACAGGCTGCCGAAAAAGTTCCGTGATGAAGACCTGTACTGGTATGGCGTCTTTTATGATCCAACCGTTTTTTTGATTAATCAGCAGTATGCGCGTACTCTCGGCCAGTCCAAGCTGAAAAGCTGGAAGGATCTGGAGAATACAGAGCAGCTGCGCATAGCTATGGAGAATTTGTCGGACAGCAACAGCACGCAGAATTTTCTTGCGGCCTTTGCTGACCATTATGGCGAGTCTGTTTCGCTGAATTATCTGTGGAATATCAACCGCTTTATCGGGCAGTATTCCAAGTTTCCGTTCACGCCTATCCGTATGACGGCGGTGGGTGATGCAGATTTGGCAATTACGCGTCAAAGCTATGTTTTTAAATATCTGGAAAGCAAGTTCCCGGCCTATGTTGTTTATCCTGAAGAAGGAACAACAGTCAATCTTTTCTGCGTTGGCGTCTTCCAAAGCTGCAAGCAGGATGATAATGCACTGGCGTTTATGGAATGGCTGCTGACGGAGCCGAGCGTGCAGAAAATTTCTCAGGAGGATGCGACCGGTTATCTTTTCCTCTTCCCCCGCGGCATTGATGGAGCAGCGGCGGACGGTGAGAAAATTTGGCTGAATAACAGCTATCTGGAGCCGGACAAGCAGGAAAGCCTGACGAGAAAATGGTTAGATAAGGTTAGATTTAGTAAATAGAATTGGAGGAGAAAGTATGAAAATAGGCATGGTCAGCCTTGGCTGTCCGAAGAATCTTGTTGATTCCGAGGTTATGCTGGGCATTATCCGTGATAAAGAGCTGGAGGTTACGAATGATCCGGCGGAAGCTGATTTGATTATTGTCAACACCTGCGGCTTTATTGAAAGCGCAAAGGAAGAATCCATCAATACTGTGCTGCAGATGGGCGAATATAAGACGCAGGGCAGCTGCAAATATCTGATTATGACCGGCTGCCTGGGCCAGCGCTATGCTGACGAGCTGTTTGAGAGCCTGCCGGAGGTTGATGCCATCGTTGGTACGGACAGCTTTACCGATATCGGCTGGGTTATTGACCAGGTTATGGCAGGCAAGCGTCTGAAGCACTTGGAAAAGCTCGAAAGCAAAAATGTCAAGGCTTTGCCGCGTATGCTGACGACTCCGAGCTATATGGCTTATCTGAAAATTGCTGAGGGCTGCGACAATTGTTGCTCCTACTGCATTATTCCGCAGCTACGTGGACCGTACACCAGCCGTCCGTATGATGAGGTAATGGCTGAGGCGAAGGCTCTCGCAGAGCATGGCACTAAGGAGCTTATCGTTGTAGCGCAGGATACTACGCGCTATGGCGAGGACTTATACGGCAAGCTTATGCTGCCGCAGCTGCTGCGTGATTTGAATAAGCTGGAGGGCATTCAATGGATTCGCGTGATGTACCTCTATCCGAACAACTTTAATGATGAGCTCATTGCTGCCTTCGCTGAATGCGAAAAGGTTTGCAAATATATTGATATTCCGCTGCAGCATGCCAGCGACCGTCTGCTTGACAGCATGAACCGTTCTGATACGCGTGCTCAGGTTGAAGCATTGCTCGACAAGCTGCGCAGCCGTATTCCGGGCATCACTATCCGTACTACCTTCATTGTCGGCTTCCCCGGCGAAACGGAGGAGGATTTTGCGGAGCTTATGGATTTTGTTGAAAAGCAGCGCTTTGAGAATGCCGGTGTATTCCAATACTCTCAGGAGGAGGGCACTGTTGCCGGAGCTATGGATAACCAGATTGCTCCGGAAATCAAGGAAAACCGCTATCATGAGCTGATGGCTTTGCAGGCTGGCATTTCTGAGGAGCTTCATCAGGAGCGTGAGGATGCAGAGCTGGACGTTATCGTTGAAGGCTTTGACGAAGAAAATCCGCAGCTTGCTGTGGGCCGTTCTTATCATGAGGCACCGGATATTGATGGCAATATCTTTATTGAAAATGCCGGAGATGTGCAGGTGGGCGACATGGTGCGCGTAAGAATCCTGCAGGGATTTACTTACGAAATGGTAGCAGAACTGATATAGGGGTGAATTTCGGTATGAAGGTTGAAATCATTACAACTGGCACAGAGCTTTTGCTCGGCGAAATTTTGAATACGAATGTGCAGTATCTGTCGCGTAAGCTGAACAGCATCGGCTTCGATGTGCTGTATCATACGACGGTGGGAGATAATCCTGAGCGTATGCAGCAGGTGCTGGAGCAGGCAATGGAGCGTGCCGATATTATTATCACGAGCGGCGGCTTAGGCCCGACGCGCGGCGATATCACAAAGGAAATGGTGATGGAGGTCTGTCATACCGAAAGCTATCTGGATCTTGACACCTGGGGACGTATTGACGAATATTTTAGAAGGAAGGGAATCTGCCAGCCTTCTGAGAATAATGAGAAGCAGGCTTATGTGCCGATTGGCGCAGAGGTGCTGCAAAATGATGTAGGCACGGCGCCGGGCTTGTGGCTGGAATATAATGGGAAATTTTTCATTCTGCTGCCGGGACCGCCTGCCGAACTGATGGATGTTTGCGAAAAGCAGCTGTGGCCGCGCCTTTTACAGCGCTTTACGGACCACGGCGTTATCATGTCGCGCACGCTGCATCTGCGTGGCGTGGGCGAATCGCTCGTCGCAAGCAAGCTTGACGAGCTTATCCAGGCGCAGACGAATCCTACGATTGCGCTTTATGCACGTTATGGCGAGATTCTTATCCGCCTGACGGCCAAAGCAAAAAATGAAAAAGAAGCTGAAAAAATGCTTGCGGCTGCTGAAAAGAATGTACGCAAGTATGTTGATGAATATATATATGGCATTGATGATGACACGCTGGGTGCCTGCCTGGGCAGACTGCTGAAGGAGCAGGGCAAGACGATTGCCTTTGCCGAATCCTGCAGCGGTGGTCTGGCAAGCAGCCTGGTGACTGACGTTGCCGGCAGCAGCGAATATCTGCTGGGCAGTGTCGTGAGCTATACGAATATGGCGAAGGAAAAGCTGCTGCATGTGCAGGCGGACACGCTGGAGCACTTCAGCGCAGTGAGCCGCGAAACGGCCTGCGAGATGGCTGTGGGCGTGCGCAACCTGCTGGGCAGCGACATCGGCGTGAGCATTACCGGCAACGCCGGCCCTGGCGCGAGCGAGGGCAAGCCTGTTGGCTTGGTCTATATCGCTGTGGCGATGAACGATGTTGTTTACTGTCAGGAGCATCATTTTATGTCGACAAGAACCGAAAATAAGCTGCGGATAGCACAAACTGCTATCTCTATGGCTATTGATAAACTTTTAGAAGCAAAGAACACGGAGGATAATAATTAATGACAACACAAAAAGAAATGTTTGGTAACTTAGAGCTGGACAAAAAAATCGTAGCTGCCTTGACGGATATGGGCTTTGAAGAGCCGTCTCCGATTCAGGCTGCAACCATTCCGCTGGTGCTGGAGGGCAATGACGTTATTGGTCAGGCACAAACCGGTACCGGCAAGACTGCTGCCTTCGGTATTCCGCTGGTACAGTCCATCACTGATTTCAAGCATATTCAGGCACTGGTTATGACACCGACTCGCGAGCTGGCTATTCAGGTTGCTGAGGAAATCGGCAAAATCGGCCGCACCCGTCGCGTGCGTGCGCTGCCTGTTTATGGCGGTCAGCCTATCGAGCGTCAGATCCGCGCACTGCGCAACAACGTGCAGATTGTTATCGGTACCCCGGGCCGTCTGATTGACCATATCAACCGCGGCACTATTCGCCTGGACCATATCAAATTCCTGGTATTGGACGAAGCAGACGAAATGCTGGATATGGGCTTTGTTGACGATATCGAAGAGATTATGCGCAGCCTGCCGACCGAGCGCCAGACGCTGCTCTTCTCGGCAACTATGCCGCGTCCGATTCTCAGTCTGACGAAGAAGTACATGAGAGCGCCGAAGAATGTAACCATTTCTAAGGAGGAGCTGACTGTACCTCTGATTGAGCAATATTATTTTGAAACTAAGGATAAGATTGAAGGCCTGTGCCGTCTGCTCGATGCAGAAATTGACGGCAAGCTCATCATCTTCTGCCGCACGAAGAAGGGCGTAGATGATCTTTCTATCGCTCTGTCCAGCCGTGGCTATATGGCAGAAGGTCTGCATGGCGACTTGAGCCAGAACCAGCGTGACCGCGTTATGAAGAAATTCCGCGAGGGCTCTGTGGATGTGCTGATTGCTACTGACGTTGCTGCCCGCGGTATCGACGTTGACAATATTACGCACGTAATCAACTTTGATATTCCGCAGGATCCGGAAAGCTATGTTCACCGCATTGGCCGTACCGGTCGTGCAGGCAACACCGGCGTTGCAATGACCTTCATCACTCCGCGTGAGTTCCGTCAGCTGAAGCTCATTGAGCGCACTGTAAAAACCAAAATCCAGCGCCGTCAGCTGCCGACTGCTGCTAATGTTATCGAGCGTCAGCGCGACCAGATTATCACCAAGATGCAGACTGTGCTGGAGCTCAATGCATATCATGATTATATGCCGATTGCTGAAAGCCTGCTGGACGATTACAGCGCCGAGGAGGTTGCTGCTGCAGCTCTGAAGCTGATGCAGGAGGGCAACAAGGCTCTGGAGGCTCCGCAGGAGGATGTGCTGGCGAAGGATCTGCAAAACACCGGCGGCCGTCCGGGCATGGTACGCCTGTTCATGAACATTGGCCGCAGCCAAAAGATTATGGTCAAGGATATCGTGAGCACGATTGCTATCGAAGCAGACATTCCGGCACGTGATATCGGCCTGATTAATATTTACGACAAGTTTACCTTTGTTGAGGTTCCTGAGGATGTAGCAGAGAAGGTTATCGGCGCTATGAACAGAAACTTCATTAAGGGCTACAAGGTTAATATTGAGCCTGCGAAGGCAAGAAGATAATTATCTCAACCCCCAAATTGGAGGTGAAGCATTATGGCAAATGAAATTTACGGTAACCTGAAGGGTATCCGAAATTCTGTTATAGATGAGTTAAAGACGTTTTATGATATCCGTATTGAGGGCGGCTCGCTGCTGAATACGGAGCTGGCAATGCGCATGGCGGACGTGACGGATTTTATCAACCGCGAGGTTTCCGTTTATCTGAGCCGCAGCGGTCAGGTGCTCGCTGTTGCTGTAGGCAATGACCAGAGCGTAGAGCTGCCGCCGGTGGAGGGCAGACGTGGCACAAGCCGTTTGAGCGGCGTGCGCTGCGTGCATACGCATCCGAACGGCAATCCTAATTTGAGCGGCGTTGATATTTCGGCGCTGAAGAATAATCGCTTTGATGCGATGGTAGCGATTGGCGTTACCTCGCCCAACTTTAGCGAAAGCGTGCTGACCTTTGGCATGATAACCGGTATTGATGATAACGAGCAATATGAGGTGGAATGCTACGGCACGCTGACTCCGACTGAGGCAGAGGGCATCTTTTTCCCCAACCTCGTAGCGACTGTTGAACGCATCCTTGATAAGCAGAGCGGCAGCGCAAGTCTGGCGCAGGGCACGGAGCGTGCGATTATCGTCGGCATGGAGTATGGCGGTGGCGCAAGCATCATCGGCTGGAGTGCCGAGGATTCACTCGAGGAGCTTAAGCAGCTTGCTGACACTGCAGGCGCTGAGGTTGTGGCGCGTTTCCTGCAGAAGCGGCCGAAGCCTGATCCGGCGTTCTTCATTGGCCGCGGCAAGGTGCAGGAGCTGGCGCTCTACGTGCAGCAAGAAAATGTCGATTTGTGCATTTTCGACGATGAGCTGTCACCGGCGCAGCAGCGCAACATTGAGCAGGCTATGGGCGTGCGTGTGCTCGATCGCACGGCGCTGATTCTGGATATTTTTGCGCAGAGAGCGCATACTAATGAAGGCAAGCTGCAGGTTGAGCTGGCGCAGCTGCAATATACGCTGCCGCGTATCATGGGCAAGGGCTTGTCGCTCTCGCGTCTGGGCGGCGGCATTGGTACGCGCGGTCCCGGCGAAACGAAGCTGGAGGTTGACCGTCGCCGTATCCGCGATCGCATTGCCTACATCAAGGGCTGCATCAGTAAGGTGAAGAATGTGCGCACGCTGCAGCGCAGCGGGCGCGCGAAGGCTTCTGTGCCGACTGTCAGCCTTGTCGGCTACACGAACGCTGGCAAGTCGACGCTTTTGAATACGCTGACTAATTCTGATATCTACGCACAGGATCAGCTGTTTGCGACGCTTGATCCGACGACGCGCCAGCTGGAGCTGCCCAATAAGCAGCAGGCTATTTTGACGGATACCGTTGGCTTCATCCAACGCCTGCCGCATCAGCTTGTGGCGGCCTTCCAGTCTACGCTCGAAGAGGTCGTGGAGGCAGACGTGCTGCTGCACGTTATTGATGTGAGCCACGAGCTGTATAAGGAGCAGGCGAACGCTGTTTACCACGTGCTCGAGGAATTAGGCGCGAAGGATAAGACGATCATTACCGTCTATAATAAGATTGATAAGCTGTCGGAGGGCTCGGCGCTGGCCGAACGTCTGGCAAGAGAAGAGAACAGTATCTGCATTTCTGCTAAAGCACGTCTGAACCTTGATGGTCTGCTGGCTCTGATTGCAGAAAATCTCAAGCTGAAATCGGTGGAGGAAAGCTTCCTTGTGCCGTACAGCGACTCTGCTGCTGTTTCCCGTCTGCATGAGGCAGGCACGGTGCTCGAGCAGGAATATCTTGCGGAGGGCACGCTGCTGAAGGTACGCATGGAGGCAGAGCAGGTGCAGGAGTTCGAAAAATATTTATTCAATAAGTAAAATCATGGAGATGGTTTTGCAGCCTCTATGCTGATGTTGTGAGCATAGAGGCTCAACATTAATTTAAGCAAGGTGAAAGTATTGTCTATTGATTATCAAGCATTAGAGCAGGCAGCACTCGCAGAGGTTGCCAAGCATATCCCGGAGCTGGAGGAAGCAGCTCTGTATAACACGGAAAAGGTTATTGCCGCTTTCCGTAACAATATGGTTTCTGATTATTACTTAAAGCCGACCACAGGCTATGGCTACAGTGATGTTGGCCGTGACAAGCTCGACGAAATTTATGCGGAGCTGTTCAAAACTGAGGCAGCGCTGGTGCGTTCTCAATTTGTCAGCGGTACGCATGCGTTGGCCGTAGCGCTTTTGGGCAACCTGCGTGCAGGCGATGAGCTGATTGCTGTTACCGGTGCGCCGTATGATACGATGCAGACGATTATCGGCTATCCCGTTAAGAGCGAGGGCTCTCTTGTTGATCTGGGCGTGACCTATAAGGAGCTGCCGATGACGGGTGACCATGTTGACCTGGACGCAGTAAGAAAGGCCGTAACCAGCAAAACAACGATGATTCATATTCAGCGCTCTTGCGGCTACAGCAGCGTGCGCAAGACGATTGACGTCGAAGAGATTGGCCGCATCTGCAAGGCTGCGAAGGAGTCTAATCCGAATGTTATCTGCTTTGTAGATAACTGCTACGGCGAATTTATCGAAAAGATGGAGCCGACTGAGGTTGGCGCTGACCTGATGGCCGGCTCGCTGATTAAAAACCTGGGCGGCGGCCTTGCTCCGACCGGCGGCTATATTGTTGGCCGTGCTGATTTGGTAGAGAAGGCTTCCTATCGTCTGACTGCTCCCGGCCTCGGCGGCGAGATGGGCGCAACTCTTGGCGATACCGCTCGTGAATTTTATCAGGGACTGTTCCTGGCACCGCATATTGTTATCCAGGCTGTAAAGACAGCAATTTTTGCTGCCGCAGTTTTCAAAGGCCTCGGCTACAAGGTTAAGCCGCTGCCGGAGGAACGCCGCAGCGACATTATTCAAGCGATTACGCTCGAAAGCAAAAAGCGTCTGTGTGATTTCTGCGTAGCTATTCAGAGCAATTCTCCTGTTGATGCGCACGTTGAGCCGGTACCGAGTCCGCTGCCTGGCTATCAGGATGAAATCATCATGGCTGCGGGTACCTTCGTACAGGGCGCTTCTATCGAGCTGAGCGCTGATGGTCCGTGCCGTGCTCCGTTCAATGTTTATTTTCAGGGCGGCTTGACGTTTGAGCATGGTAGGCTGGCGATTATGGCTGCCGCTAAACGTGTAGGTCCTCTGATGGACGCACAATAATGGGCCATCTGCTTCGGCGAAGCTCCTAGAAGTATTTGGTATACGTCGTCGTCGCTTCGCCTCGCATCTGACACCATTCTTGTGTGTCCTAGGCGTATGTAGAGCAGTATAGTTTTTATCATCTGCTTCGGTGAAACTTCTAGAAGTATTTGGTGTACGTCGTCGTCGCTTCGCCTCGCATCTGACACCATTCTTGTGTGTTCTAGGTGTAAAGCAGTATAGTTTTAATCAAATTTTAAGGATGATGCTTATATGAATAATATGGCAGTATGTAATTATATAGTGGGTGTGCTCGGCGCAGTCATTGGCGGCTTGATTATGCAGGCTGCTTCTGCCTTTCCGCTGGCGTTCACAGAGAACGGCCCAGGTCCAGGCTTCTGGCCCTTTTCGCTGGGAGCTGTGTTGTGCAGCGTGGCAGTTTTTCTTCTTCTGTACACGTTTTGGAACAGGACGGAGCTTGCCAGCGAGCAGGTGGCTTTGACGAGCGTAGGCAACAAGCGCGTTTATATGATGATGGGCTTGGTTGTTTTGTTCTGTGTGCTGATTAATCTGCTGGGCTTCTATCCTGCGTCGGCCTTGCTTATCATTGCGATTATGCGTCTTATGGATTATCGCAATATCAAGGTTATCGCGCTGACAACGGTGCTGACGCTGGTGTTTATTTATCTTGTATTTGGCATGCTGCTGCATACCACGATGCCGCAGTCAATTTTTTTGGAGTAGGAGGGTCATATTATGGGTGATATTTTAACTGCATTGAATATGATTTTCGTACCTCTGAACCTGGTGGGACTATTTGCCGGTGTGCTTGTGGGCATTGCCTTTGGCTGCATGCCTGGCCTGAGCGTTAACATGGGCCTGGCGCTGCTCTTTCCGCTGGCGTTCACCTTTCACGGCATTGGCGGCATTTTGATGCTGCTGGGCATTTACTGCGGTGCGATTTATGGCGGCAGTATTTCGGCAATTCTGCTGAAAACTCCCGGCACGCCTGCTTCTGTAGCAACGACGCTGGACGGCTATCCGATGGCGACGAAGCTTGGGCAGCCTGGCCGTGCGCTGGGCCTGTCGACGATGGCGAGCTGCTTCGGCGGTGTGTTCAGCACAATCTGCCTGATTCTTTTGGCGCCGCAGCTGGCGAAGGTGGCGCTGCAGTTCTCTAAGCCGGAATATTTTGCTTTGGCGATTTTTGGCCTGAGTATTATTACCAGTGTTTCTTCCGGCAGTGTTATCAAGGGCATTATGGGCGGCCTGCTTGGTTTGTTCCTGGCAACCGTCGGTATTGATGATATGAGCGGCACGATTCGCTTTACGCTGGACACGACCTATCTTTTAGGCGGCGTGTCCTTCATCCCTGTGCTGATTGGTGTGTTTGCTTTCGCGCAGGTGCTGAGCAGCATTGAGGAATATTATCACAATGAACGCAGCGAGCAGCATATGCAGCTCGACAGACTGCTGTCGTCCTTTGACGATATCAAGCGTGTTTTTGCGACGCTGGTGCGTTCCTCCTGCATTGGCACGTTCATTGGCTGCGTGCCGGGTACAGGCGGCGATATTGCGTCGTTCGTTTCTTATGACCAGGCTAAGCGCTGGTCGAAGCACAGCAAAAACTTCGGCAATGGTGAGCCGGAGGGCATTGTCGCTTCGGAGGCAGGCAATAATGCTGTTTCCGGTGGCGCCTTCATTCCGGTGCTGACGCTGGGCATTCCCGGCGACGGCGCGACGGCGATTATGATGGGCGCGCTGATGGTGCAGGGACTGCAGCCGGGACCACTGCTGTTTGTTGAGAAGGCGCCTGATGTATATGCGATTTTCATCGGTTTGCTTTTGGCAAACCTGATTATGGGACTCATGGGCTTTTCGCTTATCCGTCTGTTCATGAAGGTTGTAAATGTGCCTGTGCATATTCTGCTGCCGATTATCGTGATGATGACGTTTGTAGGCACCTATTCCTACAATAATTCGCTGAATGATGTATACCTTATGGTGGCGAGCGGCTTTATCGGTTATTTCCTGAATAAGCTGGGCTTTTCAATGTCGGCGCTTATCATTGGTATTATCCTCGGCGGTATGGCAGAGCAGAACTTTGTCGGCTCGCTTATTATGAGTGATGGCAGCTTTGGTATTTTCTTTGAAAGACCGCTGTGCTTATTCTTCTTGGCAGCTGCTGTCCTGTCACTGCTTTCGCCGCTTTTTGGCAAGCTGCTAAAAAGAAATTAAATTTTACTTGACAAATGCCTGCCGTTCTAGTAAACTCTAGGCATATAAAGGGAGTAGCTGGCACGCATCTGCGTGTTCACTCTGTCGTCAATACGATTGCTATGGGCAGTCCGGCTTTGTGAGTAAGTAGCGAGACTTTGTTGTGAATTATTATGTTTGCAGCAAAGCTCTCGCTTTTTTTGTTGAGCAGATGGCTGCAGGGCAAGGAGGAAACTTATGGAGATTTTATTACAATTTTTATTATTAGCTTTAGGCTTTGTGATGCTGGGCAAGGGCGCAGACTGGTTTGTAGAGGGCGCGGCAGCGCTGGCGACACGCTTCGGCATACCGCAGCTCGTCGTAGGCCTGACGATTGTGGCGATGGGAACGAGTGCGCCGGAGGCGGCGGTGAGCATCGCGGCAGCGATGAAGGGCAGTGCAGATATTACGATTGGCAATATCGTCGGCAGTAATATCTTAAATATTCTCATTATCCTGGGTATGGCGGCGGCGATTACTCCGCTGGCAGTGGCTCGTTCTACTGTGCGTGTGGAAATGCCGTTTATGATTGCGATTACTGCGCTGCTTTTTGTGCAGGGCAGGGATGGCAGTATCAGCCTGACTGACGGCTTGGTGCTGGCAGCAGCCTTTCTAGTTTATCTGTTCTATTTGTATAAGATGGCGATGAAAAATAATGTGGACGATGAGCTGCAGGAGGCAGGCTTGCCGGTGAGCCGCTGCCTTGTGGGTGCAGTCGGCGGTTTGGCGCTGATTATTTGGGGTAGTAATGTTACGGTTGGCGCGGCGACGGAGATTGCGAAGTACGCTGGTCTGAGCGAACGCTTCATCGGCTTGACGATTGTGGCGCTGGGTACGTCGTTGCCAGAGCTGTTCACCTCGGTAGCAGCAGCACGCCGCGGTAACGCGGATATTGCGATTGGCAACATCGTCGGCAGCAACATCTTCAACATATTGTTCGTCGTTGGCCTTTCGGCAATGATTATCGACATTCCTTTTGCAGCAGCGTTTAATTTTGATACCTGCGTGGCTATCGGTGCTGCTGTACTGCTGTGGCTGTGCGTGCTGCGCACGCAGCGCCTGGCGCGTTGGGGCGGCCTGCTGATGCTCGGCTGCTATGCAGTATATCTGTGGTGGATTTTGTGATAGGGGAGCATCTTCCCCTTCTCCCTGCCCTCGTGTATGAGGGCAGTTTTTTTATGCACAATTTGCATAGCGATGTATAAAATATTGCATAAATGTGGTATAATAAGAAGATAAAAATGGATAACTGTTTTTCTTTGATTGCATAAAAAGAAAATGAACAGGAGGTGCCTGTTATGGAAGAAAAAAAGCAGCTGAAGGATGCTTTGAAGGAAAAGGAGCAAGCGGCTGCACAGGAGAATACAGAAAATGAAAATCTCGACGAATATGGCGACATACGCATTGCCGACGAGGTTATCTGTATCGTAGCAAGCTTGGCTGCGCAGGAGGTTCCAGGCGTGGTGAGCATGAGCGGCGGCCTGACGGATGGTATCAACCGCTTCTTGGGCAAGGAGAATGCGTCGAAGGGCGTTCGCTTAAAGTTTGAGGGCAAGCTGGTCAACGCCAGCGTGTATATCAATGTAGAATATGGTGCCTGCATACCAGAGATTGCTCTGGAGGTACAGGAGAAGGTCAAGGATGCGATTGAAGCGATGACTGGCTATGAGGTGCAGTTCGTGGATGTCAATGTCGAGGGCGTGGCCAAGCGTCCGCAGACGGAGCTGGAGAAGGCTGCGTCATCAGACGAGGATATGGCCGAGATTCTGCAGGCGCAGCAAAAGAGTGCTGAGGCGACGGAGGAAAATTCCTTCGAGCAGCAGCTGGCAAATCTGCGTGATGACGACGGCTTCAAGCTTCCGGACGAGGAAGAGATGGACGAAAAGCATAAGCGTTTTTTTGAGGAGGATTAAGCTATGGGTATAGCGGATAGAATAATTCTGACCTTGTATACAATTTTGATGGCGATTGCGTCTGTGCTGACAGTGCTGTGCAGTCTTGGAGTTTTTTCCGAGTCACGCATGAAGTTGTTTATCAGTCACATTTCGGGCAGCTGGGTGTTTGCTGTGGGCGGCGTGATTATGTTGCTCGTGAGCGTGCGTCTGCTGATTACCGGCTTGGGACTGACGGGCGTAAGCTCGCTGAAGCTCAGCGATACGAACAAGGGCAAGGTCCTCGTGGGCAAGGGTGCTCTGGAGGATTATATTGCTGTGCTGGCGCAGGAAATTTATGGTATCCATAATGTAAAGGTTATCGTAAAGCTGGAGGAGGAGTGCATCAACGTGCGCATCAATTCCTCTATTGAGCCCGGCATCAACATTCCTGAAACCTCTGAGGAAATCAAGACGAATGTACGCGAGAGCATCAAGAAGGTTACTGGTATCGAGGTCAAGGATATAGAACTGTTCTTCAAACAGATTAAGGCTAAGGAAGAATAGGAGGCAGAAGCTATGTGGAATGATATTATTAACGATATCTGGAACAATTATCGTGGTCGTCTGCTGTGTTCGGTTTTCGGACTGTTTATAGGCGCTGTTGTTTTACTGCTTGGCTTTTTTCAAGCTTTGTTTTTAATGCTATGTATAGGATTAGGCTTTTTTATCGGCAACAAGCTGGATAAGAAAGAGGATTTGCTGGAGTGGCTGGACAGATTGCTGCCGCCCGGCTATCACCGTTGAACCTAAATAATATAATATAAGGAGAGTATAAAAATGATTCGTAGACTTGCAAGAGAGGTTGCTTTACAAGCTTTATTCCAAATAGATTTTACCGGTGTGGACGGCAAAACTGCTGTAGCTGCAGCGATGGCTGAGCATGAGGATATCAAGGTGCATCGCGTAAGCGAGGCTGATGCTGAGGAAATGACCAGACTTGGTGAAACCACAAAGCTTTCCGCTCTGCGTACCCGCGAAACTGCGGAGCAGAAAAAATTCAACTATGTTGAGGAATATGCGCTGCTGCTGGTAAACGGCGTGCTGGGAGCTAAGGATGCTGTTGATGGCGAGCTGGGACAGTTTGCAACGAACTGGTCTGTTGAGCGTATGCCGGCAACCGATAGAAACATTCTGCGTATCGCTGCCTTCGAGATTCTGCATGCAGAGCCGAAGGTTGCAGCGGGCATTGCTATCAATGAAGCTGTAGAAATTGCTAAAAGCTATGGCACGGATGAATCTCCGCGCTTTGTTAATGGCATTTTAGGTAAGCTGGTTAGAAAATGAGCCAGCAGATTTATCTTGGTATAGATACGAGCTGCTATACGACTTCGGTGGCGGCGGTAGGTGAGGACGGCTCTCTTTTGGGCGAAGCACGCCAGATTCTCAGCGTGAAGCCCGGACGCTGCGGCCTGCAGCAGTCGGAGATGGTCTTTCAGCATACGCGCAACCTGCCGCGTCTAGTCGAAGAGGTGCTCGTAGGCAAGGATTACCAGCTGGCAGCGATTGGCGTCAGCGGTTTTCCGCGTCCGCTGGAAAACTCCTATATGCCCGCTTTTCTCGCAGGCATGAGTGTGGCTCGCAGCTTGGCAGCTATTACCGGCGCTAAGCTGGAGGTTATTTCGCATCAGGAGAACCATATGGAGGCTGGCCTGTGGTCGGCACAAGGTCCTTGGGGGGAACGCTTTTTGATGCTGCACGCCAGCGGCGGCACGACGGACCTTCTGCTTTGCGAAAGGCAGGAGAATGGCCGTTATCAGCTGACGCAGGTTGGCGGCAGTATGGACTTGCACGCCGGCCAGTTTGTCGACCGTGTGGGCGTGGCGTTGGGACTGCAGTTCCCGACTGGTCCTGCTTTGGAAAAGCTGGCAGAAACCGCGGCGGAGCCTGTTGAGCTGCCTGTGTCTGTGCGTAAGCTGGACGTAAGTCTTTCCGGACCGGCGACAGCGGCCTTGCGCAAGCTGGAGGCTGGTGCTGAGCCTGCGGCCTTGGCTTTAGGCGTGGAGGTTACGCTGGGCGAAACCTTTGCACGCATGCTGCGCAATGGTGCAGCGGCGTATAAGGTACATGATGTGCTGCTTGTCGGCGGCGTAGGCTCGAACAAGCTTATACGTCAGCATGTACAGGAAAAATTGGCAAAGCGCCATGTGCGCCTGTGGGTGCCGGAGGGACGCTTTAGCTGTGATAATGCTTCAGGCTGCGCAGCCTTGGCATGGAGATTAAATAAGAAGTAAAATGGCTGAAAATATTTATTCTGTTAGTCAAGTAAATAATTTCATAAAAGAGCTTATAGATGATGATCCTGTCCTGCGTAATATTCAGGTCATAGGCGAGATTTCCAACTTTAAGCGTTATCCGTCAGGCCATTGCTATTTTACGCTCAAGGATGCAGGCGGCGCTATGAAGTGCGTGATGTTCAAGAGCCGTGCTTTTGGTCTGCGCTTTGAGCCGAAGAATGGCGAGACGGTCATCGCTGTAGGCCGCATTGCTGTGTATGAGCGTGACGGCGTGTACCAGCTTTATACGGATATGCTGCAGCAGCAGGGCAAGGGCGATTTGATGCAGGCCTATGAGCAGCTTAAGCGTAAGCTGGAGCAGGCCGGTCTTTTTGCTGCGGAGCGTAAGCAGGCGCTGCCTGTGAACCCGCGCACTATCGGCATCGTGACTTCGCCTGCGGGTGCCGCTGTGCGTGACATCATTACAGTGTCGCGCAGACGCAATAACGGAATTAAGCTTTTGCTTTATCCCGTGAAGGTGCAGGGTGAGGGCTCTGCGCAGGAGGTGGCGCAGGCCATCAAGTTCTTCAACAAGCATAAGCTGGCCGACGTACTTATTGTGGGCCGCGGCGGCGGTTCAATGGAGGATTTGTGGGCGTTCAACGAGGAGGTCGCAGTACGTGCTGTGGCAGCCTCGAAGATACCTGTTATCAGCGCTGTCGGTCATGAAACAGATTTTACGCTGTGTGATTTTGCTGCGGACGCGCGTGCGGCGACACCGTCGCAGGCTGCCGAAATGGCTGTTGCCGACGTAGAAGGCTATAAGCAGCGCGTGAGCTTCCTGCTGCAGCGCTGCACGAGTCTGCTGCAATCGCGTCTGGCGCGGGAGGAGCATCGCCTTGAGGCTGCTGCTTCTTCGTGGGCGTTGCGTGATCCGGAGCGCTTGTTTGCGCATCAGCTGCAGCGTGTGGATATGGCCTCGCAGAGGCTTGCTGATGCTATGCTACATCTCGAGGAGCAAAAGCAGCATGCCTTCGCCTTGACAGCGGCAAAGCTGGACGGCATTAGTCCGCTGGCGGTGCTGGGCAGAGGCTATAGCGTAACGCAGAAGGATTATGCTGTTATCAGAAGCACGCAGCAGGTGACTTGGGGTGACGAAATCGTTACTACGGTTGAGGACGGCACGATAACCTCTGTTGTACAGCAGGTGGAAAGGCGGTAAAAGCTATGGCAGCAAAGAAAATTGCTAAAAATATAAAGTTTGAAGACGCATTGAGCGAGCTGGAGCAGCAGGTGAAGCTGCTCGAAAGCGGCGAGCTTCCGTTGGAGGAGGCGCTTGATATTTTCCGTTATGGCGTGGAGCTGAGCAAGGTCTGCACCAGCAAGCTGGAAACTGTTAAGCAGGAGGTAGAAAAAATTGTCGTTGCCAATGGTGGCGACGCTGACTATAAATTAGAAGCATTTCAGGATTTGGAGGCAAAATAATGGACTTTAAAACTTATTATGCTAATCAGCAGAAGCTGGTAGAGAATTATTTGCAAAACCGTATTGCAAAAAAAGGTATTTCCAAGGTCGATGAGGCGATGGAATACAGCCTGATGGCCGGAGGCAAGCGCATCCGTCCGATTCTTTTGATGGCAACGGCTGAGGCTTTGGGCAGCAAGGGCTATAACTATCTGCCGGTAGCCTGCGGTCTGGAAATGATTCATACATATTCCCTGATTCATGATGACCTGCCCTGCATGGATAATGATGATTATCGTCGTGGCCGCCTGACCAACCATAAGGTTTTTGGCGAGGCGATGGCTGTGCTGGCTGGCGACGGTCTGCTGACGCTGGCCTTTGAGGTTATGCTGGAGCAGAAAAATGTTGAGCCGAAGGCTTTGATTGAAACTGTACGCGAGATGGCTATGTGCGCAGGTAATTTCGGCATGGTCGGCGGTCAGGGCCTCGACCTTGAATATGAAGGCAAGCAGATTACGCCGGAGGCGCTGCGCAAGCTGCACAGCGGTAAAACCGGCGCTTTGTTCATCGCTGCTATCCGCGGTGGTGCGCATCTGGCAGGTGCGACAGATGAGCAGCTGCTGGCACTGACGAAGTTTGCTGACCTGCTTGGTCTGGCGTTCCAGATTACTGATGATATTCTGGACGTTGAAGGCACGGAGGAGGAGCTGGGCAAGCCTGTAGGCAGTGACGAAAAAAATCACAAGTCTACCTATGTAAGTCTGTACGGCTTGGAGGCAGCGCATGAGCTGTCTGAGAAGACTGTCAACGAAGCGCTGGAGTGCCTGACGATGTTCGGTGAAAATGCAGAGCCTCTGCGAGAAATCACCAGAATGATGACTAATCGCAAGAAATAAGTCTAGTATACCCTTGGATTAGCAATAGAATAAATGGGTATATAAAGAGGAAAATATATGGCAGAAAACAATTTATTAGATAAAATTAATTCGCCTGCTGACGTTAAAAAGCTTTCTGATGAACAGCTCAAGCAGCTGGCAGCGGAAATCAGACAGCTGCTGATTGAGGTTATTTCGCATACAGGCGGCCATCTGGCACCGAATTTGGGCGTAGTCGAGCTGACCTTGGCGCTGCATAAGGTGTTCACTACGCCGCAGGATAAGCTGGTTTTTGACGTTGGCCATCAGGCATATATTCATAAGATTATCACCGGACGCAGAGAGCAGTTCCCGACGCTCAGACAGTACGGCGGTCTTTCCGGCTTTCCGAAGCGCAGTGAAAGCGAGCATGACGCGTTTGGCACCGGCCATTCAAGCACGTCTATTTCCGCAGCGCTCGGCATGGCGGTCGCGCGTGACCTGCAGGGTGAGGATTATAATGTTGTAGCGATTATCGGCGACGGCTCGATGACAGGCGGCATGGCGTTCGAAGCTTTGAATAATGCAGGCACATTACATAAGAAGATGGTCGTTGTATTGAATGACAACGAAATGTCGATTTCTAAAAACGTCGGTGCAATGAGCGATTATTTGTATCACCTGCGTACTGGCGAGACCTATAATAAGATTAAAAATGATATTGAGGGCTGGCTGAAAAACATGGAGTTCGGCACAGATGTGCTGAAGGCTATCCGTCGTTTGAAGGGCAGCGTGAAGTACCTCATGGTGCCGACCTCAATTTTTGAGGAGCTGGGCTTCACCTATCTCGGACCTGTTGACGGTCATGATATTCACGGCCTGATTGAAGTATTGCAGGCAGCGAAGAAGATTGACGGACCTGTTATGGTGCATGTGCTGACGAAGAAGGGCAAGGGCTACAAGCCTGCCGAAGAGAGTCCGAACAAGTTCCATGGCACCGGTCCCTTCGAGATTGCGACAGGCAAGAAGATTACCAATCCTGCTGCACCGATAAGCTATACTGAGGTGTTTGGCAAGACGATTACGGAGCTTGCTGACAGCGACAAGAAGATTGTGGGCCTTACGGCAGCAATGCCGGATGGCACTGGCTTGAATATTTTTGCGCAGGCGCATCCTGACCGCTTCTTTGACGTAGGCATTGCCGAGCAGCATGCCGTGACTGCGGCAGCAGGCATGGCGGCGGCGGGTATGAAGCCTGTGACGGCGATTTATTCGACGTTCATGCAGCGTGCCTATGACTCTATTCTGCATGATATTTGCATGCAGAAGCTGCATGTGACGATGTGCCTTGACCGTGCCGGTCTTGTCGGCGACGATGGCTATACGCATCACGGCGTTTTTGATTATGCTTATTTGCGCAGTATTCCCAACATGACGATTATGGCGCCGAAGGATGAGAACGAGCTGCGTCATATGCTGAAAACGGCGCTTAGCTTTAACGGTCCTATATCCGTGCGCTATCCGCGTGGCAGCGGTGTGGGCGTGGGTATTACTGAGCCTATGCAGGAGCTGCCGATTGGTAAGGCAGAGGTGCTGCGTGAGGGCAAGGAGCTGTGCTTCTGGGCGATTGGCAGCATGGTGCAGAGTGCTGTGCAGGCTGCTGACAAGCTTAAGGAGCAGGGCATTGACGCAGGCGTTGTTAATATGCGCTTTGCTAAGCCTTTGGATAAGGATCTGCTTATTGAGCATGCTAAGCGTTACGGAAAAATCGTTACGCTTGAGGAGGGCGTGCTGGCTGGCGGTGTAGGCAGCGAGGTGCTGGAAATCCTCGACGATGCCGGACTGCTGCAGCAATGCGCAGTGCTGCGTTTGGGCATTCCTGACGAATTTGTAACGCATGGTGACAAAAAGCTCCTTTTCCGTGATTTAGGTCTGGATACAGACGCGATTGTGCAGAAGGCTGCTGAATTTGTAAAGGGTGAATGATTTGAAGAAAGAACGTCTTGACATTTTGCTGGTCAATCGTGGCCTTTTCGAGAGCCGTGCTAAGGCTCAGGCCGCTGTTATGGCCGGACAGATTCTGGTCAATGAACAAAAAATAGATAAACCGGGTACGCCGATAAATCCTGAGGTGACTATCCGTATTTTGGGCAACAAGCTGCCTTATGTAAGCCGTGGCGGTCTGAAGCTGGAAAAGGCTTTGCAGATTTTCCCTATCAGCGTGCAGGATAAGGTTGTTGCTGATATCGGCGCGTCTACAGGCGGCTTTACGGACTGCGCATTGCAAAATGGTGCGGCGAAGGTCTATGCGATTGATGTCGGCTATGGTCAGCTGGCGTGGAAGCTACGCAATGACGAGCGTGTTGTGAACATGGAACGCACGAACGTGCGCTATCTGGAGGCGGACAGCCTGCCGGAGCAGGTGGATGCAGCGACTATTGACGTTGCCTTCATTTCGCTCGACAAAATTCTGCCTGCAGTGCATAAAATTCTCAAGCCGGAGGGCTTCGTTGTGGCGCTGGTTAAGCCGCAGTTTGAGGCAGGCAAGGAGAACGTGGGCAAGAAGGGCGTTGTGCGCGAGGCTGCTGTACATGAGCAGGTTATTAATAATGTTATAGACTTTGCCAAGAGTGAAGGCTTTGGTATCGCTGGTCTTGATTTTTCGCCTATCAAGGGGCCGGAGGGCAATATTGAATATCTGCTGCTTTTGACCTTAGGCGAGGACGATGCAGTCAGTGCAGAGTATGTGGCTGAGCTGGTTGGTCGCAGCCATGGCGATTTAGATAAGAAGGGGTCTAAGACAGAGGCGTGATTATGGAAGCAAAACGTTTAGGCATTTTCCCTAACTTAAGTAAAGAAAAGGTCTGCATAGCGCTGCCGGAATTTGTTGAGCTGTGCAAGGATTGGCGGCTTATTCCTGTGTTGCCGGAGAGCGTAGCCGAGCAATATGAGTGCGAGGCGTATTGCGAAAGCAATCCGCAGTCGCTGCAAAGGCTTGATTTTGCGGTCAGCCTTGGCGGCGACGGTACGCTTTTGCAGATGGCGCGTTATCTGGCGCCGCTGGGCGTGCCTGCCTTTGGCATTAACTTTGGCAAGCTGGGCTTTTTGGCAGAGATTGACCTGCGCGGCATGTATAAGGCAATCAGCCGTCTGTCGCAGGGCAACTATACGATTGAAACGCGCAGTATGCTGCTTGCATCTGTGCTGCGTGACGGAGAGGTTATCGCGCAGGCGCATGCGCTGAACGATCATGTACTTGCGAAAGGTATGTTCAGCAAGCTGGCGCATATGATGCTGTTTATCAACGGCAAGCTTTCGGGCAAATATGCAGCTGACGGCCTGATTATTGCGACCGCTACCGGCTCGACGGCCTATTCGCTGTCTGCCGGTGGACCGCTGGTTATGCCGGAGCTGGACGTCAGCGTGATTACGCCTGTTTGTGCGCATTCGCTGGCAAATAGAGCACTCATCATTCCTATGACAGAAAAAATTGAGCTGAAGCCTGTTCCCGGCAGTGAGGAAATGCTGCTTTCGGCTGACGGCGAGAATGTCATTGAGGTCCCGAATGATACGATGGTGCATATTGAGAAGTGTCCGTATGATATGAAGCTTGTACGCTTGACAAGCAGAGATTATTATCAGACGTGGCAGCAGAAGCTGATGCGTAATTGATATGCGCAGCAGCTTCAGAATTTTTAAAGGATATAGCTTAATTGAGGTGATGAGTTATGAAAATGACCAGACATGCAAAAATAAAGGAGATTATTGACAACAATAAGATTGAGACGCAGGAGGATCTGGCCTCTGCTTTACGCCATCAGGGAATTGATGTTACACAGGCTACTGTTTCCCGTGATATTAAGGAGCTGATGCTCGTCAAGGTTCCGGATGCCAATGGTCATTATCATTATGCTTATCCGAAGGATCACGGCATGGTGCTGCGTCTTGAGCGCATTGAGCGTACCTTCCACGATTCTATTATCAGTGTGCGCCATTCTGACAGCATGGTTGTTGTACGCACGCTGCCGGGTACAGCACCCTCTGTGGCCTTTGCGGTCGACTATATGAAGTGGCCGGAAATTTTGGGCACAATCGCCGGAGATGACACTGTATTTGTAGCTTTAGCAGATAAAGAGGGCGTAAATACCTTGCTGAAGCGCTTGAAGGAATATAGATAAGCGAGGTAGAATTATGCTGCAATCTTTGCACGTTCATAACTTTGCTTTATTAGAGGATGCTCATGCAGATTTTACTGCTGGCTTCAATGTATTTACCGGCGAAACAGGTGCCGGTAAATCTATTTTAATAGATGCCTTTGGCATGGTGCTGGGCGGCCGCTCTAGTGTGGACTATGTGCGCAGCGGCACAGACGGACTGTGGGTGCAAGCTGTTTTTGATATCAGCAGCCAGCCGGAAATCAAAGCCTTGCTGAATGAGCATGGCATTGATGAGGAGGACGATTTGTTCTTAAAGCGTCAGATTAGCGCTGCGGGCAAAAGCCGTGCCTTTATCAATGGCGTGCAGGTGCCGCTGGCTGTACTGAAGAGTGTCGGCGCTAGGCTTGTGGATATCCACGGTCAGCACGAGAATCAAGACCTGCTGCATCCTGACGCTGCCTTGAAGCTGACAGATGCCTTCGGCGGGGAAAAGCTTGCTGCGGCCTATGCGGAATATAAAAGGCTTTATGATGTGTATGTTGCGCTAGAAAAGCACCTGCGTCAGCTTGAAGAAGAAAATGAGCAGCAGGATTTGCTTTTAGACCGCTATGCGTGGGAAATTAAGGAAATCAGCGAGGCCAACCTCAAGCTCGGTGAAGAAGAAGGGCTGGAGGAGGAGGCGCGTCTGCTGCAGAACAGCGAGCGCATCATGCAGGCTGTGAATACGGCGTATAATCATCTGGAGGCCGAGGCTGCTGTGCTGGCGCGTCTGGCACATGTGCGTGACCAGCTGCAGTATGCTGCACGCTATGACAGCAGGCTGGCGCCCTTAGCAGAGTGTGCCGACAGTGCTTGGATTACGCTTGATGACTGTCGCGGCGAGCTGAGCGAATATATGGCGAGCAGCGATTTTAACGGCGAGCGAGCTGCTGAGGTGCAGCAGCGTCTGGATATCATTTACCGCCTGCAGAAGAAGTACGGCGGTACGACGCAGGCTGTGCTTGATTATCTGGCGGCGACGCAGACGAAGTATGCGGAGCTGGAGAATATTGCCCTGACGCTGGAGCAGGCGCAGAAGGCTGTGGCGGAGGCCGTTGTAAAGCTGGGACGTGCGGCGGCGGTGCTGACGGAGCAGCGTGAGCAGGCTGCGAAGCTTTTGGCTGAAAGGATTACGCTGCATATCCGTGATTTAGCAATGCCTGACGGCGTTTTGCAAATAACCTGCGAGCCTTTGGAGAAATTTACAGCGCAGGGACGAGATGCCCTGCATTTTATGTTTAGCGCGAACATGGGCGAGCCGCTGGCGGCGCTGGAGAAGGTGGCCTCCGGTGGTGAGCTGAGCCGTATTGCACTGGCGGTGAAGACTGTGCTGATGAACCGCGGTGACGTGGGCACGATGGTTTTTGACGAAATTGATACTGGCGTCGGCGGCGTGACTGCGCAGAAGATGGCAGAAAAAATTGCGGCGATTTCCGGCGTTGGCCAAGTGCTGTGCATTACGCATCTGCCGCAGATTGCTGCCTTTGCTGATAATCATATCCATATTGAGAAGCAGAGTGCAGACGGACGCACGGCGACGGTGCTGACAGTGCTTGACTACAGTGGACGTTTGCAGGAGCTGGTGCGCATGACTGCAGGTGCAGCTGCCAGCCGCGCTGCCTTCGAGAGTGCGACCGAGCTTTTGGCAGGAGCGCGTGAGGTAAAGCGTAGTCTACGCAGAAAAGAGGAAGAATAATGCTGAAGAAATTCCATGAGCCAGTTTTAGATGAGATTTATGTTGAGGGCAGTAATGAAGAGGTATTTAGTGGCCGTTTGCTCAAGGTGCAGCGCGACCATGTGACACTGCCGAACGGCAATGATACGACGCGTGAATATATCCGCCATCCCGGTGCGGTGGCGATTGTGCCGGTGCTTGAGGACGGACGCGTGGTGCTGGTTAAGCAGTGCCGCTATCCGCTGGGAACGCTGCTGTGGGAGATTCCCGCAGGCAAGCTTGACCATGGCGAGGCAGAAGACCCGGACGAATGCGCGAAGCGTGAGCTGAGCGAGGAAACCGGCTATGATGCTGCTCATTGGCAGCGCCTTATCAGCATTGCGACAACACCGGGCTTTTCGGACGAAATCATTCATTTATATAAAGCGTGGGGCTTGCAGAAGTACGCGCAGCATACGGATGAGGACGAATTTATCGGTGTGCAGGCCTTTTCGCCGGAGCAGCTTAAGAAGATGATTGCTGAAGGCGAGCTCTATGATGCCAAAACGCTTTGCGCACTTTATGCAGCAAAGATAATCTGATTTTAAGCGACGCTATAAGGAGCGATAGATAATGACAGAAATGAACAAAATTCCTGCGCATGGCAGTAATGTTGAGCGTGCGCAGATTCCTGCAAGCTGCAAATGGCATGTGCAGGATATATATGCTGATGAAGCTGCATGGCAGGCAGCCTGCGTTGAATATAAGGCGCTGCTGCCTAAGCTTAGTGCGCTCAAAGGTCAGCTGACGACGGCGGCAAAGCTGCTGGAGGCATTGTGCGTGCAGGACGAGCTGGCGAGATTCTTGGATAAGATTTATGCTTACGCTCGCTTGCAGCAGGACGCAGATAATACTGACCAGCATATGCAGGCGCTTTCCGGTGAGGCCGAGGGACTGGCGGCGCAATTCAGTAATGCTTTGTCCTTTGTAGAGCCGGAGCTTCTGGCCTTGGGCAAGGAAAAGGTTGAAGCAATGCTGGACGAGGAGCCGCAGCTTGCGGAGTACAGCTTCTATATTGAAAATATGCTGCGCCTTGAGGCTCACGTTTTGTCAGCCGATAAGGAGGCCATCGCGGCACAGAGCCGTCTGGCGACGGGGACGGGCGCAAGCGCCTTTCGTGCTCTCGTAAGTGCAGATATGCAGTTCCCGGAGATTACGGATGGCGAAGGCAAGCCTGCTACCGTCAGTGAAGGCAATTATCTTCTGAATATGACCTCTCCCGACCGCGAGCTGCGTAAAAACTCCTTCTGTGGCCTGATGGGAACGTATCATAAGTATCGTAATACGCTGGCCGCTACGCTTACAGGCAGCGCACGCAGTGCGTACTTCTATGCGAGCATCCATAACTATAAGGATACGCTGGAGGCAGCTCTGGCTGAGGATAATATTCCTACTAGTCTTTATGACGGCTTGATTGCTACGGTGCATGACAATTTTGCGCCGCTGCATGAATATATCCAGCTTAAAAAGGATGTGCTGGGTGTAGACAAGTTCCATTATTATGATATGTATATGCCGCTGTCGCAGGCTGGTGACAGCTTTGCTTGCAGCTTCCCTGAAGCCTGTGCAAAGGTTGAGGAGGCATTGGCACCGTTGGGTGAGGAATATGTCGCTACGCTGCATAAAGGTCTGACGGAGGGCTGGATTGACGTATATGAAAACAAGGGCAAGCGCTCCGGCGCATATTCTTGGGGCGTTTATGGCGTGCATCCCTTTGTTTTGCTGAACTATCAGCAGCGCTATAACAGTATTTCTACGCTGGCGCACGAGATGGGCCATGCACTGCACAGCTTCTTTAGCAGTCAGGCGCAGACCTATATCAACAGCGATTATACTATTTTCTGCGCTGAGGTAGCTTCGACGACTAACGAAAACCTGCTGCTGGAATATACGCTGCAGCATGCAACGGATGAGCAGAAGATTTATCTTTTGAATCAATATCTGGAGGCAGTGCGCACGACGGTTTATCGTCAGGTGCAGTTTGCAGAATTTGAGAAATATATTCACGGCGAAATCACCGCAGGCCGCTCTTTGCAGGCGGAAAAGCTTGAGAATTACTGGCTGCAGAGCAATAATGACTACTATGGTCCGGCGCTGACGGTGGATAAGGAGCTGGCTAGCGAATGGTCACGCATTCCGCATTTCTATACGCCGTTCTACGTTTATAAATACGCTACCGGCTACAGTGCAGCTACAGCCTTTGCCAGCGCAATTTTGAGCGGTCAGCCGGGTGCAGTAGAAAAATATCTGGGCTTCCTGCATGCAGGCGGCAGCGATTATTCGCTGAACATCCTGAAGAATGCAGGCGTGGATTTAAATACGCCGCAGCCTGTAACCGTAACCCTGCAGCGCTTTGCTGAGAAGCTGCAGGAATTGAAGGCTTTGCTGGGCAGGTAAAGAAAAAATTTTTTATAGCTATTGACAAATCTATTCAGGAAGAGTATAATAGTCATTGTTCCGAGTGATTGGAACTAATGCCGAAGTGGCGGAATTGGCAGACGCACTTGACTCAAAATCAAGCGGGTTCACGCTCGTGCCGGTTCGAGTCCGGCCTTCGGCACCATGTAAATTCAGCGGTTTATCGTAAGATAGACCGCTTTTTTCATATCTTCTGCAAGAAATGAGGTTAGACTATGCAGGTTGTTTTGAGTGCCATCAACAGTAAATATATCCACACAGGCTTGGGCCTGCGTTATGTGGGCGAGTTTGCCAAGGCGCAGGGCCATAAAGTGGTTTTGATAGAGGAAACAATAAATACACCGATTTTGGCTGTTCTAGAGCGTATTATGAGCTATAAGGCGCAGGCCTATGGCTTTTCTGTGCATATTTGGAATAAGCCGTTTGTTTTTCGCTTGATTCGCATGCTGCGCAAGCTACGTCCTGATGCTATCATCATGATTGGCGGGCCGGAGGTTGCCTTTGACGCTGAGCGTATTTTTGCGGAGTTGCCGCAGGCTGATTATATCATCCAAGGCGAAGGCGAGCTGGTAGTCAGTGAGCTGCTGACGGCGCTGGAGCAGGGGGGAGCTATTCCTGCGCATGTTGCGTATTGCAAGGACGGCAAGGTAGAACTGAACAGCGGCGTGACTGTTGTTGAGGATATGGACAAGCTGCCATTTCCGTATCAGGACTTGGAGCAGACGGTGGCTGAGCATAAAATCGTATATTATGAGTGTACGCGTGGCTGTCCGTTCCGCTGTGCCTACTGCTTGTCCGGTATTTCACGCACAGTGCGTAAGCGTTCGCTAGAGCTGGTGCTGCGTGATATGGACAGATTTATTGCAGCAGGCGTACCGCTGGTGAAATTTGTAGACCGTACCTATAATCTTGACGAGCGCTATTTTCTGCCGATGATGCGTTATCTGGCGCAGGCTGATACGCAGGCGACCTTCCATTTCGAGATTAAGGCCGATATGCTGTCGGCAGAGGTGCTGGACTTTTTGGCGACGGTGCCGAAGGGACGCTTCCAGATGGAAATCGGCATTCAGAGCACGCATCAGCCGACGCTGAAGGCTATCAACAGACAGGATAATTGGGAGAAGCTTGCGGCGAATGTCAAGCGCTTGCTGTCGTTTGGCAATATGCATATTCATGTCGACTTGATTGCCGGACTTCCGTATGAGGATTTGCCGACCTTTGCGAAATCCTTTAATGATGTTTATGGACTCGAGGCAGATATGCTGCAGCTGGGCTTTTTAAAGGTGCTGCCGGGTACGCAGATGCGTAAGGAAACGGAGGAGCATGGTCTGCTTTATATGGATGAGCCGCCTTATGAAATTTTGGCGACTAAATATATGCCTTACGAGGATATGCAATATCTGAAGCATTTGGATAATATTTTGGACCAGACTGCTAACAGCGGCAATTTTAAGCATACGCTGAAGGCCTTGTTGCGTGCGTCTAAGCTTGATGCCTTTGCTTTTTACCGCCAGCTGACTAACTGGTGGGTGCAGGCAGGTCATTATCCGCAGTCACATAATGCGAAGGGCGTGGCAGTGATACTGCTCCAATTTATTGAAGAAAATTATAGCGAAATGCGTGCAGAGCTGCTGGAAATTTTGCGCTTTGATGTTTTCTGCGATATACCGCAATGGCGTCCAGAATGGCTGGAGTGGAATACGGAGAAAATTTTTGAGGTAACGAGTGCGTTTTGGCGTAATGAGGCGCTTGTTGCGCAATATATTCCTGAGTATAAATTTAGCAGCTGGCGTCAAATCCATAAATTTTATCCGATTGAGCTGTTTAAAATTGACTGGCAGACAGGGGAGCAGAAGAATTTGTACGTAATGCTGGATAACAAGAGTGAAGAAAAACGATTAATAGTCCTGCCTTTAGAAAAAATTTAGAGAACTAAAAGAAAAATTTATACACGCTTTCAAGCTTAATTTCAGATGCTTTTACTACTTTTTTTGAGTTTTTTTAAGAAATTTTTAGCGCTTGAAAGCGTGTATACAGAATGCTCTCTTTTCCCACTGCCCCAAGCGTGTCACGAAAAAATGTTAAAAAAGTTACAGAAAAGGTGTTGACAGGATGCACCGGTCGTGGTATTATATACAAGTCGTCGCGATACGGCAACAAAAACAAAAGCCAAAATCGTAAGACACTGGCAAAGAGAAATTGCTCAGATTCGAGAAAACTCAAGATGAACGAACGAGATAATACTTCTAGTATATCGAGTGAGTGAAGCGCAGAGTTTACGAAGAAGATGACAATTTATCAAAGCCAGAAATGAACCTTGAAAACTGAACATATAACCTAGAAAAAAGCGAATGTGCGGGTCGAGCGTTTTATAACGCAAGACCAAGTCAAATAACTTCTTTTTAAAAATAATAAGAGCCAAATCGGTTCTTCAATAGACTGACAAAGAGAAATCGCTCAGATTCGAGGAAACACGAGCAAAGCGAACGAGATAATACTCAGGTATATCGAGAGAGCTTTTGCGAAGTGTTGACGAAGAAGATGACGATTTATCGCAGTCAGAAAACTTTATTGGAGAGTTTGATCCTGGCTCAGGACGAACGCTGGCGGCATGCCT